>Ga0206829_10001_pt1 | contig 133149 bp, 115 predicted proteins | sample Alteio_BWOrgCont_75_FD_152862 | JGI IMG/M metagenome (GOLD analysis project Ga0206829, IMG submission 152862) | Enriched cells from forest soil in Barre Woods Harvard Forest LTER site, Petersham, Massachusetts, United States -... | ecosystem: Environmental > Terrestrial > Soil > Temperate forest... | reverse complement strand
ACCGCACTGCTTGCAGGCGCTGGCATTGGAGATCTTCCGCCAGTAGTGGAACCACACCTGCTGCGCGAGGGGCGGCTGGTTGAGGTTATGCCCAAGTGGAAGTTTCGAAACTTCGACCTGTCACTGGTCCATGCGGGTAATCGCCACATGCCTCGAGCAGTGCGAGTGTTCAAGGAATTCGCAGCCAATATGGCCCCACAACTCTTTCCGAAACTGCCGGCCTGATCGCGTGGCTCATTCTGTGGTTCCGAAAGTGCGATCTACATTCTTTGTTCTAGCAAGACTCAACCAAAACGGATTGTCCCACTTCCGCAAAATACATTTCCACTTATCTGTCTAGTTTGGATAAGTGAAGAAAGCCTATATTCATTCAGCACCCTCGCCTGAAGAACAGATCACGTCTAACATGGTTGGGAAAATTGAAAGGAGGAAAGTAATGCCCCAGGTTTCCTTCGCAGCCGATATCAAGCCCTTGTTTCGCGACATGGATATTTCGCACATGAAGTCGTTCGGTGTGGATTTGGATGATTACACCTACATGTCGAATCGGCCCAGTTGGCACTCTTCGTTCAATGGCAGAAGGAGGGGTACCAGCCATAAGCCCCGGTCTTGGGCCCATCGGACCGAATAAAGGAGCGGCTACCCTTTAGCTTGTCCGTCCTATCTTCGTAACTTAGCTTTTAGGAAAGTGAGACGACACATTATGAGGGCAGCTTGGTATGAAAAACAGGGGCCGGCTCGGGAGGTTCTCACCGTCGGCGAAATGCCCGATCCGACTCCAGCCACAGGTGAAGTTCGCATTCGCATTGCCGCCTCGGGCATCAATCCGGGCGATATCAAGAAACGTCAGGACTCGTTCGGAATCGGCATGGCGTATCCTCTCGTCATCCCGCATAGCGATGGCGCGGGACGGGTGGATCGAGTCGGCGACGGCGTTCCTGCTGAATGGTTAGGCAGGCCCGTGTGGTGCTACGGAGCTCAATCCTATCGCCCGTTTGGCACTGCCGCCGAGTTCACCGTCGTCCCGGTGGAGAATGTCGCACCTCTACCCGATAGCGTGACCCCAGATCAGGGCGCATGTCTCGGCATTCCCGGCATCACGGCCCACCGCGCTGTATTTGTCGCCGGACCCGTAAACGGACACACCGTCCTCGTACAAGGAACGGGAGGGTCCGTGGGTCTCTGCGCGGTCCAGCTCGCACGTCGCGGCGGAGCGCATGTCATTGGGACAGTCCGGTCGTCTTCAGAAGAAGCAACAGCGAAAAATGCCGGGGCCCATGAAGTACTACTCAACGATCAGGACTTTCGTGCGCACATAACAGCCCTCGCACCGGATGGGATCGACCACATTGTCGAAGTCGCCTTTGGAGCCAATGTCGAGAACGATGTCGAGCTATTGAAGAACGACGGATCGATCGCGACCTACGCGACAGATAACGCGGCCCCGAAAATCCCATTCTGGCAACTGGTGTTTAAGAACATTCGCATATTTTTCCTGGGCAGCGACGACTTTCCGGTGGAGGCAAAGATGGCAGCAACGCGCGATCTGAACGCTGCTCTTGAGGCAGGTTGGCAGGGCTTCGAAATAGCCGAACGAATTCCACTCTCAGAAATCGCCCAGGCCCACGAACTTGCAGAGCATCCAGCGCGTCCAGGACGGGTTGTGGTTACGCTGTAAGTCGCTCAGAGAACATAACCAAGAGCGATTCTGAGAACTTGTAGCATAAAGACGCGTCTCGTCACCGACTCGGGCATTGTCAACTATTCGGAAATTTGGGTAAGGTTTCAGTTTGAGTTTCGGGGTTTGGAAGGGAGTCCGTTTATGCCGGAACAGCCTCGTCACTGCATCGTCGCGATCGTTCCATGCAACGATATCGAAGCCAGCACCGCCTTTTACAGCCGGCTCGGTCTTCCGTGCACAGCGATCATGGGAGCTATCGTATTCTCACCGACGGAAAAGGCTGGCTTCTCCATCTATCCAGCGAGTCGCCGGAAGGATGGGTAGTGCCCGGCCTAAATCCGAACGGCGTCTATCTCTATCTGGAAGATGTTGACGGGCTCGCCGCCCAGGTCAGCGATCTCATTGTTGGCGTCGGCCCCGAACACAAGCCGTGGGGCATGTATGAATTCGCCGTATCTGACCCTGACGAAACGCGGGTACGGATTGGCTGGCCGAGTCGGCTTCTGTTTAAGGAGCGAAACTAGGGGCCGCATTCAGGGCTAGGCAGCACCGCCATTAAGCGGTGCGCACGGCGAGTGTCCGCAACGGGGTCGAAACCGGAAATTCAAACTGAGACACTACCGAAATTTGCACTGCATTTGAATCTCGGTGAGTGCTAAATCGCCAAGTCGTAAACTGAACGCCAACTTCGGAACCCAGAAGTGTCGGTGAGCGCCTCGCCCTTCCATCTGAAGCCGTCATTCGAGAATCCACACCCGTTGACAAACAATGGTCGAGTGTCTACCATCCTTGCCAGATCGGGGGTAGACTGTCTTCTATGGCCAAGCAAGCGCAGCAACGGGTCGGGCTCCTCCAGGGAACGCTTGACATGCTCATCTTGAGGACCCTTCTCTATGGACCTGCTCACGGTCACCAGATCGGGAAGCACATTCAGAGGACCACGAACGATTTTCTGCAGATGCAGCACGGCTCGCTCTATCCGGCGCTGCACCGCCTGGAACGGCGAGGATGGGTTGTCTCCAAATGGGAGACTGCACCGGACCGAAATCGGGAATTCAAATACTACCGCTTGACTGATAAAGGCAGGAAGCAGCTCGTTGTCGAAGAGTCGCAGTGGAAGCAGATGGCTGAAGCTGTCGCACGCGTGATGTGGCCCGCCGCCGAGGAGAGCTGAGATGAAATGGTGGCAGATCAAGAAGAGAGAGGCAGACCTGGAGCGGGAGCTGCGTTCCGCTCTAGATCTCGAAGAAGAAGAGCAGCGCGACCGCGGCCTGACCCCCGAAGAAGCTCGCCATGCAGCCTTGCGCGCCTTTGGCAATCCTACTCTTATTCGTGAACAGACTCGCGCCATCTGGTCGTGGAACTGGCTTGAATCCCTCGCACGCGATATGCGCTTGAGCCTGCGCACGCTTCGTCGCACCCCCGCTTTTACCGTGATCGCCATCCTGGTGATGGCGCTGGGCATTGGCGCTAACGTCGCGCTGTTCACGGTGGTGCGTGGCGTTTTGCTTAAGCCCTTGCCATTCCAGGATCCGGATCGCCTCGTCATGCTTTACGAATCGGGCCTTCATGAAAACGACACGGTAGCCTACAACACGGTCTCCGGAGGCATGTATGCCGAATGGAAGAAGCAGAACCAGAGTTTCAGCAGTCTTGCACTCGCGCGCGGCAGCCGCGTCGGACTCTCCGGGTCAGGCGAGCAACTGCCGGAGAAGCTCGATAGCGCAGAGCTCTCCTGGGATTTGCTACGCACACTAGGCGTGCAGCCCGCCCTGGGCCGCGATTTTTCGCAGGCCGATGACGGCCCCGCCGCCAGCGCCACGGTACTGCTCAGCTGGGGCCTGTGGAAGCGCCGCTTCGGCGGCGATCCTGCCATCCTTAACCAGAAGATCTATCTCGACGCCCAGCCCTATACCGTCATTGGCATCATGCCCGCCTGGTTCAATTTTCCTGACTCATCCACGCAGCTCTGGACATCGGTCTACCACGACAGGCCCGAGGAACAGATGACCTCGTTCAGCATACACATGCTTAGCGTGGTTGGACGGCTCAAGCCGGGAGTCAGCGCGGCACAGGGCGCAGCCGACCTGAGTCTGATCTCCCGTCGCATCCACGATGCCCACCTCAACGACCCATTCGTATTCAGAAGTGCCAGCAGCCGGCCATTGCTGGATGACATCGTGGGCGACATCAAGAAGCCGCTCTACGTGCTTCTGGAGGCGACCTGCTGCCTGCTTCTGATCGCCTGCCTGAATGTGGCCAACCTGCTGGTGGCGCGCGCCGCGGCGCGACGCAAGGAACTGGCAATTCGCACCGCGCTGGGCGGAGGCTGGCAGCGCCTGATTCGCGAACGGCTGTTGGAGAGCCTGCTGCTGTCTGCCGCCGGAGGCGCCCTGGGCCTGTTGCTGGCCGTCGCCGCGCTGCAATGGCTGACGCGAATTCGCCAGGACATGAGCCGCGTCGAATCCATCCACATCGACGGCGTGGTAGCTGCGTACACCGTCGGCATCATCGTGCTGTGCGCGCTGTTTTCCGGATTGATCACGGCATTCAGCGCCAGCGACAAACGCGTACTGAGCGCGTTGCATGAGGCCTCGCGCTCGGTGAGCGGCGGCAGCGCGCGAGCCACCCTGCGCAAGGTGTTGCTGGCGATCGAAGTCGGCTTGACTATGGTGTTGCTCATCGGTGCCGGCCTGCTGCTCAAGAGTTACGAACGGCTGCGCTCCGCCGACATGGGTTGCATCACGCAAAACGTGCTCACCATGCATCTCGGCCTTCCGGATGCCCGCTATCCCACGCCGGCCCAGCGCGCTAACTTTTTCGACACGCTGCTCGCGCGCGTTCGCGGTCTGCCCGGCGTGGATGCGGCGGGCTTTGTCACGGTCGCTCCCGGCCAGGGATATTGGGGCGATTGGGGATTCACTATTGTCGAACACCCGCCCTTGCCGCTAGGCAGCGGACTGAATGCCAATAAGCTTTGGGCCGATTCAAAGTATTTCGCCTCGATGGGTATTCCTCTCCTACGCGGCCGCACATTTGACTTCGGTAAGCGATTGGATGCGGCCAATGAAGTCGTCATCAGCCAGTCGTTCGCTAATCAGTACTTTCCCGGCGAGGACCCAGTCGGCAAACACATCAATGCCCTGCTTCGGCATCACATCGCGGAGGTTGTGGGCATCGTCGGCGATACGCGCTCCGTAATCGGCGAAAAGCCGCTGCCTATGATGTACTTCCCGCTGGATGCCGGCGTCGAGACCGTCGGCACGCTTGTCGTTCGCTCCAGTCATGACGTGGAGCAATACGCTCTACCGGTTGAGCGCATCGTCGCCGGGATGGACAGCGATCTGCCCATCTCCGACGTGCTTACCATGGACCAATTGCTCGGCAAATCGACCCTGGACCAGAGCTTCAACACAACGCTGCTCGTCGCTTTCGCGACGCTGTCGCTGGTCCTTGCCGCGGTGGGCCTGTTCGGGGTGATGTCATACATCGTAGCGCTGAGGACGACCGAAATCGGCATCCGCATCGCGTTGGGCGCACAGCGCGAACACGTGATGCAGAAGATGCTGCTGGATGGAATGCGACCCGCGGTCTTCGGTCTTGTGGTGGGACTTGCAGCAAGCCTGGCAGCCGGCCGGTTGATGCGCGACCTGCTCTATGAGATCAAGCCGCTCGATCCGGCGGTTTTTGCCGCGGTTTCCGCAACGCTGCTCGCGGTGGCTGCGTTCGCATGTATCGTCCCCGCGTGGCGTGCATCGCGCCTCGATCCGATGCAAGCATTGAGAGCCGAATAGGATGACATTCTGGCAATCTTCCTGAGGCATTCTCAATTGGCGCATCATCGCCAACGCACTCAGCGACAGAAATGAAGCTATCGAAGCGAAAAGGAACCGGAGCAGCCTCAGGTCTGGTTATGTGGCGTTCAAATATTGAAACGGAACGAATATGGCTGCCTGCATTGCTGAACGCCACATAACCGGTTACGCCACATAAGAAATTAAACTTGATGGATATCGGCTGGAAGCTGTGAGAAACGCGAAAGAAGTCACGCTCTATTCACGGCGGCGGAATGTTTTGAACGATCGATTCGGCTACATTGCGACCGCTTTGGAGTATTTGCCTACAGGAACCGTAATCGATGGCGAGGTGATAGGGCTCGGGCCAAATGGCCATGCTGATTTCTATCTCCTGCAAAAGTTTCGTTCAGCCCAAGCGAACATCGTCTACTACGCCTTTGACATTCTGGTTCATGAACATCGCGACCTGACTCGGCTTCCACTCTCTGAACGGCGTGAAATCCTCTCCACCGTCGTAAAACCTGATAAACATGTTGCGCTCTCCGTCGCATCGAATCGCCCGGCAGCAGACATGCTGGAATTTGCAAAGACGCATGGACTGGAGGGGCCTGGTCGCGAAGCGGGCCGACAGTGTTTATCAGCCTGGAGAAAGAAGCGGTCTCTGGAGCAAGTACCGCATCAACATGGGACAGGAATTTGTCATTGGCGGGTATGTTCTCAGCCATCTCGGTCTCGATTCGATCGTCGTGGGCTTCTATCGTGGAAAGGACCTCATTTATTCGGCTCGCGTGCGCGCCGGTTTTGTTCCCAGGACGCGGCGCGAAGTTTTCGAGAAGATCAGGCACTTGAAAATCCCTAAATGCCCTTTCGTTAACTTGCCGGAGACCGAGCCGGGAAGGTGGGGGCAAGGTCTCACGGCCGAAAAGATGAAAGTGTGTACCTGGGCGAGGCCGGAAACCGCCGCGCAGATTGATTTCCTGGAATGGACTGGTGCGGATCATTTGCGCCATGCCAGGTTCGTGGCACTGCGCGATGACAAAGATCCGCGGAAGATTATTAAGGAATCGTAGACAATCTGAGGGACTAAAAACATATGCTCGCTATCCCAAATGGCCCTCCCGATATCCACGTGAAATGCATAGTGTATTTTTCGCCTTTTGTTCGCCTACAATGAACTCTCATGTTTCAAGGACCGACGGTCTGGCGCTCGAATTTGCTCCCGATTACAACGCCGCCCCGCAATCCATGCAACCGGTCATTGTGTGGGATACGCAATTCGGAACGCGTTCGCTGCATATGATGTTCTGGCGCTTTTTGCCTCCCTATGTGACAGATCCCAAGAAGTTCAAGCTCAACACCATCAACGCCAAAGGCGAAACTCTCCTCGATGGCAATACGTGGCGTTATGCCTTCCTGCATTATCGCTGTCTCGTGCCCGTAGATTCGTTCGTCGAGTGGAAGCGCATCGATCCAAAAACCAAGCTGCCGTGGATGTTCGCGATGAAAGATGACGAATTGTTTGCCCATGCTGGCGTCTACCGCCGGTGGCGTTCACCCGACCACAAATCAGAGATGGACACCTTTGCGATCATCACCACAGAACCGAATGAATTGCTGGGGGAGAAAACGGGCCATGACCGCATGCCCGTCATCATCAGGCGTTCTGACTATCAGAGATGGCTCGAGCCTGGCACCGAGGAACAGCCGCCTGTCGATCTGATTCGGCCGTTTGATTCGGACAAGATGAAAGCCTGGCGCGTCGACGGGCGCATCAATAATGTAAAGGTCAACGAACCATCATTGGATCAGCCGATACAGGACGATGCTCCCATTCCTGAAAAACCCAAGCGCGTTGAAAAACCACAGCGCAAAACAAAGTCCGAAAATAGTGGGCAGCTTGGGATGTTTGGATGATCGAAGCTGACATCAAAGCTGGGGTTAACGCAGTGCGCATGTAAGTACGTAAACGGAGTTTCATGATTATTGCCAGTTGGAACGTCAATTCGATTCGCGCTCGCGTCGAGCAGGTCACCGCATGGCTGAAGGCGCACAATCCCGATGTTTTGCTCCTTCAGGAACTCAAGGGTATGGAATTTCCCGCAGATCTGTTTAATTCGGTCGGCCAAATAGCGCCATTAGATGCTTATCGAAGTAAAGTCTTCAGGTAGCTTTCCCCTCGAAATGCAATGTCTTCAGGCGATACCTTCAAATCTCCCCATAGTGCGCCAAGTGAGGCTGTTTCATCAGGTGCATAGCCGAAGCCTTCAATCATGAGGTAGCCGTCGTAGGCAAGCTCGCGTAGGGCATTGACGATTCCGGGAAAATCTACATGTCCGGAACCGAGCAGCCCGCGGTCGTTCTCGCTGAGGTGCACGTGCTTGAGGCAGCTTCCAAGTGACCTGATCGCGTGCGCAATGTTCTTCTCCTCGATGTTGGCGTGAAAGGTGTCGATCGTAACGCCTACTCGGCGATGGGCAATTGCATCACAGAAGGCCTTTGCGTCAGTAGCGGTCATCAGAAAAAAGGTTTCAGATCGATTCACCGGTTCGATGGAGAGGGTGATTTCGCTGGCATCAAGAACTTCACCAAGCCTCTGAAAACACTCAACGGCCCAGTTCCATTCCTCAACTGTGCGGCGTCGACCCGGAAGATAGCCGATAGGCGCAAAAAGTGGACCTCCAATCAGTCGCGCTCCAAGCTCTGCCGAAGTTTCAATGCACTGAATCAAGTGGGCCAGAGACTTCGCTCTGACCGCAGGGTCTGGACTGATTGGATTGATGCCGGCGGGAAGTATGGCGCAAACCGTGCAGTCGATGTCAGCGGATTCGAACGCCCGGCGAATCTCGGAGACAGCAAGATCCGAAGGATCAAACATCGGAATCTCGAAGCCCTCAAGACCGTGCTCCCGCACTTTTGGTAGGAGATGGAGATGTGAAGCTCCAAACGCAGTTGTCCAGGCAAATGCACTGACACCGATCTTCATAGGTGGCCTCTTGAGGACAGGACGCTAGAGGTGCGAAGCCGAACTCCCGAAATGATCACTACACTTCATCCGCGGAAGATGACTCGTCCATAGGGGGGGGAATGTGGTTCCGTGTGCCTATTTCCATTATTCAAAATATCTTCGTGAGGTACGGTCGCATCAGAAGATTTTCGCGATCTTGGTCGAACAGGTTCGTTGGGCGCTGTCGACTTCCTGACAACAAGACGAAAGTCCAGAAGGAATTCCCTGGATGGCGCGTGTGGATGCGCGATTCGATCGAACATCGCCATCAGTGCCGTTGATCCAATCTCAAGGCACGGCTGATGAATGGTGGTGAGGGGCGCCTGCAGGAGTTGGGCATACTTTACGTCGTCTATACCAGCAACCTTGATTTGTGAAGGCACGTGTACGCCCAGGGTATTTAAGGTAATAAACAACTGCGCTGCAGTAAAGTCATTTGCACAGACGATGGCGTCAGGCCGGTTGCGGTCCAGGAATTCGCGAACCGCGAGTTCGTCACACGGATCGATCCATTGCGCCAGATCAGGAGCTGAAAAGCCGAGGTGAGTGCGAAGCGCACCTCGGTATCCTTCCATGCGAGCGTCCACGGTGCGTGCTGAGAGCGGCCTGGCAAAGAAGGCAACGCGACGGGAGCCGCAAAGCAAAAGATGTTCAGTAACTACGTACCCGGCACGGCGATTGTCGATCCCCACCAGGTCGTACTTGCTTCGTTGCGGATAAGAGAAGAGATCTCGATCCAGGAGCACGATAGGTACATTTGCTTCGTCGAGAGCGCGAACAATGGAGAGGTTGATCTCGTCCCCTCCTTCAAAGAGTTCTATGGGGGCAAAAAAGACCCCGGAAACCTTTCGCTCGATATAGTACCGGCAGAGATTCTCGGCCTGAGCCTCCTTGGATCCACCCGGGACCAGCGTAGGTCCCCAAAGAAGTTCATGCTGACCAACCACATGACCCTGGGAGATGCCCTGGCAGATTGGCTCGAATATCTCGGTCATTCCCAACTCAGGAATGAGTAAGCCGAAGACGAAGTGTTTGCGGGTGTTGCGGTTAGTCACAATCGTTCCAGAACCCATCCGCTTTTGAATGAATCCCTCGGACTCCAATTGTGCGAGGGCGCGGCGGACTGTGGGTCGGCTCGCGCCAAACCTCCGCACCAAATCGCCCTCGCTGGGAAGCTTTCCGCCGTTGTCATAAGCGCCCTCGGCCAGCGTCTGGCGCAGTTCGAGATAGATTCGGCGGTATTTTGGTCCTTCCTGCGAGCCGTCCCCGTTTGCTTTGCGAATCATTCGACCGTCCAAACCGATGGTTTTGGCGCCACGTGCCCGATTCAACTGTTATCAGAGAAAATTCACGACTTATCTCGTCATGCCTTCAGACCCATTTCACTGCTATTCCGGATCAGAAGGCTTCGCAATATCGAACCAAGTCTAGAGCGGGCAAAACTGCCTGTCAATACAGGATTTAGGTAATAAGGGGAAAAACATTCTCCATCCTGTTAGATTAAGTTTCAAAAATATGTAATGAAATCATTGACAATTGTTACATATCCTGTATACCCTCCTGCGTATTCTGGAAATCCACCAGAAGAACGGATCCTGGTAATCCCGACAGGTCGGATAAGCGATCGAAAGCACAGGAACGTGATCCGTGCTGCTCGTGCAATGTTGCAAACCCCAACAACGTACTTGATGAAGACAACATGGACAGAGCCGCGGGACAGGCAAACGCAATCCGCCAGGATCGAGAAGACAGGTGTGACAGAGACTCCCCTTGGACACCTTTACAGGTTTTGCCTACCCGTCAAGGTTCCCCGTGAGAATTCCCATATGTCTACACCTCCACAGGAACTGCTTCAACAGGAGGTCTAACATGTCGAGTCAATCGAAGCTTTTCGAATCAGGAAAGACAGCAGGATCATTTTTCAGGTTTTACAGTCACATCGCCCGTTCGAGAGTAGGGCATTTCGGGCCCTCCCTGCAGACGGCGTTACTTCTACTCACGCTGCTGACCGGAATTACATGGACCACAAGCATACATGCGCAAACCAGTTATGGATCTATCATTGGCAGCGTCACTGATCCAAGCGGAGCAGTCGTGCCAGATGCGCAAGTTTCCCTGACGAATACCGGCACAAATGTGACGCAGGTCGCAACCACTAGTGGCAGTGGCACGTACAGTTTCGTCAATCTGAACCCGGGCACCTATAGTGCTACCGTCTCGAAGGCAAATTTCGAATCTTTCACGCAAAACGCTATCGATGTTCAGGTCGGCGGGGCAACGAGAGTGAACGTTGCCCTCACGGTGGGGAACGTCGGCGAAACCGTTACTGTAACGGCTTCCCAGGCACAGCTTCAGACCGACAGTGCCTCCTTGGGAGGGGTCGTCGAAGGCCGGCAGGTTGTTGAGTCGCCGCTGAACGGTCGTAACGTAAACAACTTGCTTGATTTCGTTCCCGGCGTAGTTCCGGGAGGCGGCACCCAGGGCAGCACGATGGCCAATGGAGGAAGCGGTAATTTCCAGGCTGGCGGACAAACCCAGGCGATTGCATACGGCAACTACCAGATCGGTGGCGGATTCAGTGGGCAGAGTCTATTTTTCGTTGACGGCGTGGGAACGAACATCGCAGAAAATAACGTGAACACTCTGGTTCCCACCCAGGATGCGGTGCAGGAATTCCGTGTCCAAACGAATAACGTGAGCGCCGAATTCGGCGGGTTCGCAGGTGGCGTCGTCCAAATCTCCACCAAAAGCGGAGCAAACGAATTTCATGGAAATGCCTACGAATACTTTCGCAATACAGCGCTAGATGCGAATGACTGGTTCAGCAACCATACGGGCCTGGGTAAATCTCCCCTCCATCAAAATCAGTTTGGAGCTAATCTGGGGGGACCGATATGGAAGAATAAAGCGTTCTTCTTCTTCTCCTGGGAGCATGAATCGCTTATCTCAGCAAGTCCTATCAACGCGACTGTTCCAATCACTGCGGAATTGAATGGAAATTTTGCTGGCGATCCGCAAATTATCTATGACCCCACTACCCACGCACCATTCCCAGGTAACCAAATCCCCACAAACAGAATTGATGCCACGGCTCTGAAGATCGTGCAACTTGAAACTCCGGATCAATCCAGAGTGACACAGACACCATTTACGACGAACTTTTTTGCTTCTGCTCCGATTGAAGGTTACCAGGACCAGTACAACGCTCGCGTCGATTGGAATCCTACCGCGAAGGACTCCATGTTTTTCCGGTACACCTTCTGGAATCCGCATAACGGGGACAGCGATCCATTCGGGACGAAAACCGGTGCAGGCCCGACTGGTAACTATACGCAAATAGGTGCTTTCGCAGAAAACCACACCTTCAATGCAACCACGATTGGTGAGCTACGTCTTTCCTATCTTGAAAACTATAACTTCCAGTACCCGCTCAGCAATGGTTACGACATGTCTACGATCAGTCCGACCTATGGCACGATTCAAACAGAGAGCCAGAACCATCAGGGTCTGCTTCCGGGGCTCGGCATCCAGGGCTATGGCATTGGGGCAGAACTCTCACAACTTTATTGGAACAATAATGTCTGGGGCATCAGTGGCAGCATCACAAAGATCCTGGGCAGACATACGATAAAGACAGGTGGCCAGTGGCGGCAGGTGCTCTGGGAGAACTATGGCAATAGCCAGGGCCTCGGTTTGAATGCCTCTCCCTTCTATACGGCAGCGAGCGCAACCGATTCGGTGGATGGTAACGCTCTCGCTTCGTTTCTCCTCGGAATTCCATCGAGCGTGGGCATTAGTTCAGTGGGAACGTGGCACGCGTTTCTACACAACTATGGCTTCTACGTTACCGATACCTTTCAGGCGACAACTAATCTCACTGTGACCGCTGGTCTGCGCTGGGAGCAGCCTGGAGCGTATTCCGAAGAGAACGACTTGGACTCGATTCTACAGCCCGATGCTTCAGTTACGATTGGGGGCGTTAGCGCTGTCACGAACCCGGTCACAGGCGTGTCAGTGCCATTGACGGCACGCCTGGCCTTTGTCAACAGCCCCGAATATTCTTCCCGCAGGGAAGAAGAGCTCCACTGGGCGCTTTTCTCTCCGCGTATTGGCTTTGCTTATCGCGCTGATCCGCGGACGGTCATCCGCGCTGGTTATGGATTGTCGTACCTGCCAGCGGCATTAACTGCTGATTCACCAAGCGCCAGCCCGATCAATTCCGCCTTTACAGGTATCAACAATACGGTCGGACAGCCCCTATTGACGACTGTTGCTAATCCTTTGCCGAACGGGATCCATCTGCCTACGGGTCGTACACAGGCAGGCTTGGATGCTGCACTCGGACAAGGCATCGCTGGTCGCATACCCAGCCAGTCCTACGGTTACGCTCAACAATGGAATCTCGCTGTCGAGCGGGCACTCGGAAGCAAGAACACTGTTATGGTTTCGTACGCTGGAGCGAAGGGAACGCACTTGGTAATCTCTAGTGGGTTCACTGGCACGGGGCTAAACATAAATCAGTTACCGGATAACTACCATTCGCTGGGCTCAGCACTTCTCACGCAGGTTGCTAATCCCTTTTACGGAGTGCTTCCTGCCGGTACAACATTTGGAGCTCCTACAATCGCGGAAGGCTATCTGCTATCGCCTCACCCGCAATATCAGAGTGTGAGCCAAGTGGTCCCCCGATATGGCTACTCTTCATACACCTCACTTCAGGCCACATATAACCTTCACCTCAGTCACAGTGGACTTCTGCAGGTCGCATATACCTATTCCAAGCTGCTGAGCAACACTGACAACACGAGTTCCTTCCAGGACGGACAGGGCGGCTACGGAGTTGTTCAGGACAATAACAATTTGGGTGCGGAGTATTCACTTAGCCTTCAGGATCTACCGAGCAATTTGGTAATCAATTACGGGATCGATCTTCCCTTCGGACGCGGAGAAACGTACCTATCAAACGTCAGTCGAGCCACGAATGCTGTCGTAGGTGGCTGGCGCGTAAATGGTATTACGATTTTCCGGAGCGGAATCCCGATTGCTCTTCAAGCAGCCGGGAATGGACTGAGTCAGTTCGGTGCTGGTCCCATTCGACCAAATTACATTCCTGGCTGTGAAAGAAAACTTTCCGGAGACTCGCATAGCAGTGCCAGGGCCGCGGAATGGTTCAACACATCCTGCTTCGCGCAGCCCGACGTGTATGCCTTCGGTGACGAAAACCGAGTTGATCCAATCATGAGGTCGGAGGCAGGAGAAAACTTCGACTTCTCGATCAACAAGTTTTTCGACATCACTGAGAAAGTGAAGCTCAAGTTCAGTACAGAAATCTTCGATCTTTTCAACCACGCGCAGTTCGCAATTCCAAATAGCAATCTGTCGTCTCCCGGTTTTGGCCGGGTAGGGCAACAGTCGAATCTGCCCCGCACAATTCAGTTCGCATTACGAGTCACTTTCTAGATTTTTCAAAAAGGAAAGCGACCCATTCGGCCTATGCATGGTGAGACTGATGTCCTACAACTCAGTCTCCCCATGCATAGTTTTTCCAGTGGTGCGAAATGGATCTTCATGCCTCGTTGCCACTGCATAAAATCGTTCAACGGAGCACCCTGCCAATGACCTTGAATCGTCGTGATTTTCTGATTAAATTAATTGGCGCAACCAGCGTCACTGTGCTGAGTCAATGCACGCTCCTCCATCCGCTTCTGGCGTCAGTTTCGCCCGCGAATCTGGCCACCGATCCCAGACGCCCACAATTTCATCTGCTGCCTGCCGCGAACTGGATGAATGATCCCAACGGACCCATTTATTGGAATGGCCAGTACCACATGTTTTACCAATACAACCCAAATGGCGCGTTTTGGGGCGACATGCACTGGGGGCACGCGATCAGTGCAGATATGGTCCACTGGCGTCATCTCCCTATAGCGCTTACTCCGACCCCTGGCGGCCCAGATTCGGCCGGATGCTTCTCCGGAACTTCTGTCATAGACGGCGATCGGGTAGTTGTTATTTACACCGGTGTAGTTTCGTCCCCAGAAGACGAAGCGACGATTCGGGATGGACTACATAGCTTGAAAGAATCACAATGCCTGGCATTCAGCTCCGATAAGGACTTGAGAACGTGGACGAAAGACCCACAGCCAGTGATTGCGATGCCTCCGGCCGGAATGGGTGTCAGCGGTTTTCGAGATCCAGTGCCGTGGCGGCATGGCGAGTGGTGGTACATGGTGGTCGGCTCGGGCATTCGCGGCAAAGGAGGTGCCGTTCTGCTTTACCGCTCACGCAACTTGCGCCATTGGGACTACCTACACTTACTCACACAAGGCAATGGGAACGGCAAGAATGAGACGAACCCCGTCGATTCGGGAGACATGTGGGAATGCCCCGACTTTTTCCCGATCGGCGAGAAGCATGTACTGATCCACTCCGCGGAAGGAAAGGCATATTGGCAAGCCGGAGTTTTTGATCCCGAACAACTTGTATTTCTTCCTGAACAAAACGGTGTCCTCGATTACGGTTCGTTCTACGCTCCGAAAACTCAACTAGATGAGCATCAGAACCGTGTCCTATGGGGCTGGATTCCTGAAACGCGCCCGCTCGAAGAGTACCGAGCCTCGGGCTGGGCTGGCATGATGTCTTTGCCACGCATATTGACAGTCGATGAAAAGTCGAATCTGTGCATGACGATAGCTCCCGCAGTGGAGAAGCTTCGCCAGAGCCCCCGGACTCTGCAGATATCGAACAGCGAAGAACAAAATCAAGATCAGATTGCCCGCATGCACGTCAAGAATTGCTGCGGCGAAATTCTGTGCACTGCAAAGCCTGCGTCTGGAATGTTTGGCCTGTCGCTTTTTGGGAATGGAGAAGCAAACGGAACGCCGTGGCTAACTGTGGAGTATGATCCGGCGCAACCCGATCAATTACGGCTGGATGAGAAGCCTGTGTCTCTTCATCCGAGTAAAACGCGTGAACTTGAACTTCATTTCTACATCGATGGCTCGGTGATTGAAGCTTTCGTCAATAAACGTGCTGCCTACACAAAGCGCTTCTATTATGACGGCTCACTAGCGCCACAATTGAACATAAAGGTCGGCGGTATGACAACCGAAATCTCCAATCTGTCAACGTGGCAACTTGCCCCTATCTCTATCAACCGGCTTACAACATAAACGAGCGGGTTCGTGGCGCCGGTAAGCTACGGAATGATCTCACGCTGAATTGCGAAACTAGTACTGGAATATCAGCCGGTGCCGTGGTCGGTGTGGCTACCCGGATATGAGTAGATCTCGATTGTTGTGAGCGGGGTTCAGCGCAAAGTGAGTACTGGTGGAACTTGGTACGAGTTGCCGATAAACCGGCGACCTAGGTGTTTTCGGGTACCTAGCCTCTAAATATACCCGAACGCTTCGGGCTGGATAGACCATCCCAAATTCGACATCCGATAGAGAGTCGTACCGCTATTCCTGAGGGGACAGAACAAGAATCCCAACACGGTCGCCTATGATGCCTCGGTAGGAAGACTGCGTGAGCGCATTTCCAGATCCAGGGCCTTACCCATCCTGACAATGATGGGTAACAACGCTTCAATATCTGTCAGCGAAGTGCGAAAGTTCACAATGCAGGCGCGCAGCGCGAATTTTCCATGGACCACTGCGTTGGAAAGATAGGCCTCGCCGCTCGCCTGTAGACGAGTTAGCAGTTCAAGATTCAGTTCGTCTAGATAGCTCGCCACCTTATCGTCGCCTAAAACGAGGTCCGTGGGCACAAAGCGAAAAGTCGTGATACTGAGAGATTGGGACAGCGCTTCAAGCTCGGGGCTTTGTGAAATCCGCTCGAAGAGGGCCCGAGCCAGGCAGATATCGTCGGAGATCATTCGCTCGTAGCCCTCGCGTCCTGCCTTTTGCAGAGCGAGCCACACTTTTAGTGCGCGAAAGCCGCGCGAATTCTGTGGACCGAGGTCAAAGTAATTCGTGGCTTCGACACCGAAATGATAGTAGACCGGATGATAGGAGAAAGCGTCGCGGAGCTTTTCCGAATCGCGCACCAGCGCGCAGCCTGCCTCCAGCGGCGCATAGAGCCACTTGTGCGGGTCCACGGCGACTGAGTCTGCCTCGCGCAAGCCGGCGAGCGCATCCGCCGCATCCGATAGTACGGCCGCCATGCCGCCATACGCCCCATCAACATGGAACCAGAGACCGAACTCGCGACAAAGCACAGCCAGCTCAGGCAGCGGGTCAACAGTCCCCGTACTCACCGAACCGGCATTTCCCACAGTCAATGCTGGCCTGTCTCCCGCTGCAATGTCCTTGAGGATTTGTTCCCTTAGCGCCGTCAAATCCACCTTCATTTCGTCATCCACGGGTATCCAACGAATCGCGTCCGTCCCCATTCCCGCTATGTCCGCCGCCTTCTGAATCCAGGTATGCGTCTCTTTCGAGCAGTACGCGCGCAAGCGTGTCCCGTCCATTCCTTTGGTGCGCACATCGAACGGCACCTTTGCCTGCCGCGCGGCAAGAAAGCAAACCAAGTTAGCCATGTTACCGCCGCTGACAAATAGGCCTCCGCAATCCACGGGATATCTCAGCATCTCGGCGACCCAGCGAATTGTCTGCCCTTCGATCTCGCTTGCCGTTGGCGAAAGCAACCAAGCGCCAACATTGGGGTTGACTGCGGCGGCCAGTAGTTCACCCAGTGCGCCGATAGGTGCAGCCGACGAGGTGATGTACCCCCCAGAAGCGAGGATGGCCATTGAAGAGAGAGTGATCGACGAGCAGGTCAGCGGCGTGATGAAGCAGCTGCGCCGAATCGGCACCCTGTTGCGGCAATGTGCGCTGGGCTGCGAGAGCATGCCGTACGTCGGCGGGAGACTCCGCGGAGGTCACGGGCCGGCCGGGAAGCGATTCAAGAAAGCCGGCGATACGATCGATAAGCTGGGCACCTACTAATCGGAAACTTAGTCATGAAGTGAGAAACTTCCGGATTGCAGACCATCTTGCAAGAAACCGGAAAATAGCATCGATAGACTTCAAGTTCCCGCATCGATCAAACGTGACGGTCGAAAGATCCTCGCAAGCCCGCTTGTGTGAGTCGGCAAACGATCTTCTCACTCAGCCCGAATCGTAGTTCGAGGCGAGTGGAACATAAATGATACAGATTAGGCTTTGAACCGGCACGGGATTAATTGAGGCCGGCAGCCATGGTCTTCACGATGGTGCCGTTGGCGTCGTCGTCCTTGAGCGCCCAGACAAATGCGCCGCCGAGGCCCCCACGAACGCGCGTCCGGACGTACGCAGTTTTGAGCCACACCGTGACAGGGTCATCGTAGGACCAGAAGGTTTGCGTGTCGGGATCGTAGAGCCACACGGCAATTCGGCGTGAATCGTAGTAGCGCGTGTAACCGGTCAGGCCGGTGAGCGTGAGATAGGTAATCACTCCGGGCGTTTGCAGGTAATCGGCACGAGGAAACGGAGCTGGACCGGTTGAGGTTTGATACAGGCCATGGCCGATACTGGGAACGCCGGTCCAACCGTATCGGCCATGGCCTGTATCAAACCTCAACCGGTCCAACCGCGCGCATAGGTGGGAATACCGAGCACGAGCTTTTCTCCGGGGACCCCAGCCTGAAGGTACGAGCGAATCGTGTAGTCGATGTAAAAATTCTCGGCGGAGTCGGGATCCCGCTTGTCGTCGAAGAGGGGAGACGCGTGATTGGTGGAAGTCTCCCAGGTGCCGTGGAAGTCATAGCCCTGCACGTTGAAAAAGTCTAGCTGGCGCGCGACTTCGGCTAGCTGGAGATTGGAGAAGTTCTGCTGGCCGGCGGGGCCGAACATGGTCAGCAGATAGTGCTTGTGGTTGGCCTTTCCCAAGGCGTCCAGCTGCTTGCGAAATTCCTGGAGCAGTAGCGTTGCGTTTACCGTGTCAGCGGCGGTGGGAAATTCCCAATCAATATCAATGCCGTCGAAAACTCCCGCTGCAGAAATTCCGGGCGCGAGATTTCCCTTGACGAACAGATCGATGCAGTTGGAGACCATGGCCTGACGGTCTGCTGCTGTACTCGCAGCGGCCGAAAAACCGTCAGCCCCTGCGAGCGAGATCAGCACTTTCAGATTCGGATGCAGTTGCTTAAGCTGCTGCAGCGCGGCAAAGTTCCCGTACAGGGGCCCGGTATAGGGCGCGCCGCTGACGGTTGGAAGAGACGGATCCTGATAATCGGCCCAGCTATCTGCAATGGCGCAGCCGGTCGGCGTGGCGTCGCCGAAGGCGTACGTCAAATGAGTGAGCCTGTCTGCAACACCGTTGGTCTGCAGATTGGCAATGTTGTAACCGGCGAAATAAATGCTCCACTCTTCGAAGTAGCCGCCGACCACTTTGGATTGGTTATCGTGGCTCGGCTCATTGGCGAGAGTGGGGTGCGCAAGAAAGAAGGGAACAAACAGACTGGCGAGGAAGAAGGTGAGGGAACGGTTCGGAAGACACACAGAAACACGAGTCGACATAGGAACCACCTGGAAGTAGAGGATGCGAGACTGGCGCAGGAATCTTAACCTATGTAGCGGTTTTGGCGACAGGAAATTTTTTGCGGAAAAAGTTAGATTTTAGCGAAGTTTCTGCTTGAGCATTGGAGATGTCATTAGAGATACTACTGAACTTTCGGCTCCGCCGATGCTCTTGCCGTTGTTGTGTAACCGGCTACCCGGACTCCCAAGTGTCCAAAAAGCGGACTACTCGGCCAAGTGGACGCTTTCGAAGGTTCGATGAGCGACTTGGCGATTTGGCACCAATCGAGGCGAAGACTGGCCAACTTCCGGTTTGTCGACAGCTCGGGAATTGATCCCTGAAGGCATAGTCACGAGCGCCGTACCATTCTGGCGAGCCGCTTGGGTGGAACAATCCAGTCACTTCTGGCGGTCATATTATACGGCCGGCGTTCCCGTTGGGCCGGTGCCTGGGTGAAGGTGATCAGGTCGCGGCGGGGTACTGCTCAGATGCTCTTTTTTGCCACTGCCGATCAGAGGGGGTCAGGTAAGCATCTGCGGACCACGGAATTAAAATTCAGAACCGCGTCAGCTGCGAAGCGCTGAAGTACGGTCGGGTGCTGAGGAGAGGCGTGAATGTGGCAGCTGCATTCTAAGTGGAAAGGCCGATATCGCCTTCGAGCACTTGCTGGACGAGCTTCGGCTTCTCGCCGGCTCGCCAAAGCGGCGCGCTATGCACGACCCGATAGCGAAGTGGTCCGCCGTCAGCGCGTTCATTGCGCGTGATCGGTCGCGGAATGCAGACGAACTCGGTGCGCATTTCATCCGCGCTGAGCCGAACCGTCGCATAGCCGTGGCCGCCAAGGTCAACGAACTCGAGGTGTGGGGCAAGTTCCGCGTTCGAAACGGCATGGGCGCGCTTCAGGTCAAAGCTCTTCGCATACTCAAGGCACGACCGAACGCCATGCTTGAGCAACATGTTGTAGGTCCAATCGGGTTTGCCTCCGCCGGGGCGATCGGCAAGGAATAGCGGACGAAGCGGATCGGCTTTCGGAAAACTATGCTCGTACGCTTCCATGGTGCCAGCGCTCGAAAGCGACGCGCCGACGAAACTCAGGCCTACGGGATCGAACTTGCCCGGCGGCAACTCCGACGTCGCATAGCCCGCCCAGAAGCTGTGCCGGTCGCCGGAGACAATCGCGAAGCCCGTAATTTTCTCGTCGCGCACAAGGTCGTATATCTCGGCGCGCTCCCGATAAGCCGATCCGTAGTCACCGCTACTCATCAAGGCATAGGTGGTCTTCGGCCATATCTCCTTTGTCAGTCCAGGCGGAAGGTTCTGCGGGTCGCTGCGCCAATCCGGCGCGCCTTCGGAATTGCCCCAAATCTTCCAGGTCGCAGTCGATCTGCGCAGCTGGTCCAGGAACCAGGCCTTCTGAGTGGCGCCGAGGATCGTTTGCGGCGGCGCGTTCTTTCGCGGATTCGGAACGTGCGCACTGTTGAATGAGATTTCGTTCGGCGGGTTGCCGCCATTGAAGGTGCGGCCCCCATCAAGAATCTGGGCTGCATCCTCCGGGAACATGCTGGTGAATTCTGGACCAAAGCTGGCGACAGATTTGTCGCTGAAGGGATCGGCACTGCGGTAACTATGCTGGTCGGTGATGATGAGATCGAGATGCCGACCGTAGCGGTAGGAGCGATAGCCGATCAGGCTGTTGATCGCCGCGAGATTGTTGGGCTCGAGGCCGAGGCCGTTCTCATCCCATTGCTCGATCGGCACATCCTTAACCTTTGGCGGTCCGAACGTCTCGAGCGATCCGCTCGGCGGAGGGACGCGCGCCGGCAGATATTCGAACCATGCCTGGTTGGCGGCGACCTTGATGCTCTGTCCCGGGCGTTCGGGTCCTCCTGCCTGCTGGATGCTTTGCCACCCCTGCCAGGAGAATTCGTGATTGTCCCACATCGCCACGAACGGCCAGCGAGCCCTCGCATCCTGCAAGTCTGGATCGGCAAGATAGCCGCGATAGATGGCGCGATAGCCGTCGACCGTCAGCGGATAGTGGAACTTGCCGACCTTGCCGCCATCGGGGATCCGCGCGACCTCGTAAATCGTACGGTCGTACCGTGTCTTCACTTCTTCGGGGTATTCGACGACCTCGTAGATGAAATCACCGAGGTGCAGGACAAAACCGATCTGGTCCGCCGGCGCCGCCCGCTCGTCCTCGAAGATCATCCGGCGGTAGGCGTTGAGCTTGCCTTCGTTGACGTCCTGGCAGCTAACGAAAGCGAAGCGCACAGCTCGGTCATCTCCCTCCGCAGGAGCGGTCCGTGTCCGACCCACGCGACTTCCATTCCCCTCGCTGTCGGTAAAGCGATACCAGTACACCCGCGTCGGCTTCAGTCCACCCGCCAAGACGCGGCACGTCCAGTCCGACTCCGCCGAAACTCGCGCCGTCGCGCTCACCACGACTCGCCCGAATGCACAGTCTTCGGCCACTTCAACATGCAGCGTCCGCGCCGCAACACCCGCAGCGTAAGGCCGTCGAGTCCACAACAGAACGCTGCTATCGTCCGGGTCGCCCGAAGCGACGCCCTCTGGAAACATCGTCCGTTGCTCACGCCACGCAACCCGCGATGCATGTGCGAGGTCATTGCCCCACGCCGCCGTAGCGCCGACGCTCAGAGCTGCCTGGAGAAACATGCGGCGATCGATGCGCGACATGGATATCCTCCGTTGAACTTCTGATTATCATTTGTCCGCGCATCAGCTGGCTAAAATTGTGACGACTGGTTTGTCCGCAAAGCTCCTCCCGGTTTTACCGCCGCTGCAGCCCAGCAAAACTCAAAAAGAAGCTCCCAAAGCAGACCTCAATCCCCAACATCAGGCACATCATCGCAGGCAGCGTGCGCCGATCATCACCACCGGCGGCCCATACCAGGTATGCGCCCACGACACTACCGACGACGCAACCACGCCCAGCCCAACGAGCACCAGCAACACGCCAACAATCAACCCTGTTTCCCGCGTCACAAACTTGAACCAGCGGTCGAAGCTCTCATCCTCCGGCAACAGCCCTTCCGTAATTGCAAATGCCTTCGCTAATTCGTTCCCACTTTCATGGTTTTGCAATTTCCTGTTCGCCAAAATTCTCAAAATCGGCAAGGGTGATGGAGGTGCTCTTAATGCGTCCGCCGAAAATAAAACTTTCGGCGCTAGACTCGCTCCATGACATTCACCAAGCGGCTGCGGGATGGTGTCCGGCGCGGGGGCATTACGTGCAGTGTGCGCTTCTGGCTGGGTCCGCGGGTGACGGTGGGCAAACGGTATCCGATGGAGGACGGCAAAATCGAAGTCGATTCGATCGAGCAAATCGGGTTTCCGGATATTACTCCGGAGCTGGCGCGGGCGGGGATTTCTGGGTGTGCTGGATCTGCTGAAGGTTGCCAAGCACGGCAAGGGCGAAAAGATCTATCTCGTGAAGTTTCATTACATTCCGCCGAAGAGGATCGGGGTGAAGTCATCAGCGGTCGGAGATCGGCGCTGAAAGATAAGGGTACAAGGAAGGCGCCGATGATAAGTCATTAGCTTTCAGGAAATACAACAGAAATTAATAGTCAAGGCGTGTTAACACCTGCAAAACGCATTGGATGCGAATAACATGCCGATCTCTCAAAACTTAGCCGTTACCTTGCACGCGACTTAGATTCCGCTTATGCTGACCTCTTAACTCCATGCCGGAGGTGGAACGTGTCCAGCCTGGAAAAGCTCTATCAATCGCCCCTCGGAACGGCCGGGGAATTTGCCGTAGTGGTCTCCGGCGCTGTTGGCGCCGCCCGTCCAAAGCTCAGTCATGCCCCTCATAACCTGACCCTTATGCAGGCCTATGCCGGCAGGCCTGTTTATGCCAAATGCACAGCCGAGGCTGGATGCCTGACGATTGAAGCCACCGATCAAAGCACCGACGGCACACGGGTCTACTTCCTGCCCTGGTCCATTGGGTCCATTTACCGGATCCGGCCAAAGGTCGAAGATACAGTTGAATTGAATGGAAATCTCTTCTTCACCCCCAACCTCGACGGCTGCATGGTGACAGTTGAAGGCACTCCACAAAATCCCACCATCTATCACGCGAATTCGAAAAACCCGGCGCTCAATTTTTTCGAGAAGGAGCTCCTCAAGGAGGTGAAGGGCACGGAAAACGAAGGCAAGGTGGAAAATATGATTAAGATCGGCAAAATGAAAGCCGACCAGTTCGCGTTCAGTAAAATTCTACCCAAGAAGCCGACGACGTCCGTGTTAGACCCTCCGCCTAAGGCTCACTTCGATCTGCTGGAATACGACCCCGGCTCAAAAACCGAGCTCTCTACGACTCAATTAGAAATTAAGGGCATGTCACCCTTCACAGGTCTTCCCGTGAGGAGCGAAGACCTCTACTTCGGGACGGTATTCGGAGTGCGCAAGAATGCCGCCTGGACCTTCTATAAGCAGTCGTATCGGCTTGAGAGAAACACGTTCTGGAAAGAAGAGAAGGGTATGCCTGTGCCGGTCGAAACGTGCAAATACAGCGTGGCGAAAATCGAGCGGTTCTGGCCCTGAAATTTAGGAGTATCTCCTCAGCCATTCTTGCGCGCGACTTACATTCTGCTTATGCTGGCTTTCTGATTCATGCCGGAGGCAGAACGTGTCCAGCCTGAAAAACCTCTATCAATCGCCACTCGAAACAGCGAAGCAATATGCTGTCGTCGTGGGCGGCAACATTAATAGTACCCGCGAAAAGTTGACGGCTACTCCTCATGATCTGAAGTTTATGCAGGTCAAGGCGAGCGTACCCGCCTATGCCATATGCACTGCCGAAGACGGATGCCTGTCGATTCAGGCCAGCAATCACGGTCTGGCCGGCACACAAGTCTATTTCCTGCCGTGGTCGAGAGGGCATATTTACCGGATCCGGCCCAAGGCTGGAAACACGCCGGGTTTCAATGGAAACCTACTTTTCACCCCCAATCTCGACGGCTGCATGATCACAGTCGAAGGCACACCGCAAAATCCCACGGTCTATCACTCGAATGCGGCCAATACGCGGTTCACTCCTCAGGAGCAGGCCATACACAACGCAAGCCGACACGATGAACGCAGCGCCCTCCTTGCAGAAAACATGATCAAGATCGATAAAATGCACACCAACCGGACGATCTTCGGTGCAATTCCGCCAAAGAACCCTCCGCTTCTGGTGAACCCCAAGAAGGCAGCCCACCTGGATCTGCTGGAATATGCCCCCCAGACGCCCGTGCAGGAATATGCTCCGAATGCACGAAATAATTTGAGATCCTATTTCGACCTTACCTTCGGGTCGGTATTCGGAGTGCGCAAGAATGGCGAATGGACCTTCTATAAGCAGTCTTATCGGGTTGTCATCAAGAAATGGCGTGAGATAGACAAGGGATTCCTGGGGCTGGGCGAACCTAGGGAAGTACTGCGAGAACATACGACATACAGCGTGTCCAGTATCCAGCAGCTCTGGCCTGAGCTCTAGCAATCCCTCATTAAGTTCTTCCCTCGAAACTTCTCGAGAATAATAGAGGAAGTATTATTGCGAGCCACCGCGGGGAAGATCATCTGGTGGCAGCAGCAGAGATGATCAGACATCAGCGACCGGCAGCTGCGTCATTTGCGGAAGCGATATGAAGACAGCGGTTACGATGGCTTGCTGTCGGGCGGCGCGGAGTTCCCAGGAGCAAGCGGGTGCCGAAAGGCCCAGGCCAAGCAGGCTCTGGATCTTTACCGGAAGCAGTATTTCGATCTGAACGTGCGTCATTTCGACGAGAAGCTCAGAGAAGAGCACCGAATCGGGCTGGGCCCTGAACGAGGCCGACCGAAAACTGGCAGCATCTACCTCTCCTTCTGCCCCCAATCGACACAGAGCCTTAGCGGCTCACCAGAGTGATGCTATGAAAGCCTGTCGGAAGCAATTGGTGACTTAGTTGTCGGAGCAGTTGCAGAGGAGGCAGATCAACATGCAGCAACGCTCTATTCATTATCTCTACGCCCTGCTGGTAGGATTTTGGCGTGGAGATTTTCGGGCCTCCTCCGCTTTCAACGGGATTTCTCTCCCTGCATGATTTAGTCATGGACTGAAGTTCGCGCCGGAACCAGTGAGTTCTTGATTTGACGCAAGTCCAGAACGCTGGCCCGAAAATACTTCCTTGATTTGAACGGGACAAACTTTGCCGAATTGGCTCCCCTTCGCCGTGGATTATTCAGGCAGAGTTGCCAGCAAAGAGGCAAAGTGCATTGAAGAGCCGGTTGTCCTTCTAGCTATTTCCTGCTCTTTTTGCTCGTTGCCAACTCGGCGAGGTCTATGATTTCATCCCGGCAAATTTTGTGCAGCACTCTGATTGGGTTGTTGGCGGCGATCGCGTGCCTCACCGCGTTCGCGCTTGACAGCGATCGGACGATTGCGCAGTTCGCGCATACAGCCTGGGGTCCGAAAGACGGAGCGCCAAGCCCTGTTACAGCGTTGGCGCAAACCGCGGACGGGTATCTTTGGCTGGGAAGTCACGACGGTCTGTATCGATTCGACGGTGTAGTCTTTGAGCGCTACCAGCCTCAGTCGGGCGGCCCCTTCCCGGTCCGTATTGTGAGTTCACTTTTGGCCCTTCCCGATGGAGACCTTTGGATCGGCTTTTCTTCCGGAGGTGTCAGCGTCTTGAAAAACGGAAACGCTACGAACTATACCACCAGCGATGGATTGCCAGGAGGACTCGTACGGGGCCTCGCCCAGGATAGGGAAGGAACGGTGTGGGCTGCAACAAACGCTGGACTGGCGCGACTGGAGGGCAACCGATGGAGGCAGGCTGGGAAGGATTGGAATTTCCCAGGAAGTTCTGCCCACGCAGTTTTTCTAGATCGTCAGGGAACACTGTGGGTTTCTACCGAAGATACGCTTGTTTTTCTGCCGGCAGGCGCCAGGAAATTCCAGCCTACAGGCATTCAATTTGGCCAGGTACTTAAAATCGCAAGTTCGGCAAACGGGAAATTGTGGATGGCCGAAACAACAAGATCCGTCCGCCCTATTCCTCTATCCGACAAGCGGTTGCCCCTGGGCGAAACCGAAGTCCGGGTTGGATCCATGTCCATTCTCTTCGACAATGATGGCGGATTGTGGATAGCCACATTAGGCGACGGGCTTCGCCGTTCTGCGGCGCCCGAGTTACTCAAGGGTGAAATCAAGGAGCATAGCGCTGCCGTCGAGTCATTCACCTCCAGCGATGGATTAAGCGACGATTATGTCCGCTGCATTCTTCAAGATCGCGAAGGAAATATCTGGGCCGGAACGAACAGCGGCCTGGATCGATTCCGCAAAACGAACCTGGCGCCTGTGGTATTCCCCGCCGACATTAACACTAAGAGTCTCAATTATGCCGTCATGGTTGCTGGGGACGCCGGGGACGTCCTGATAGGGGGCCTCCGTTACGTGGTGCGTATTCACGAAGGACACATTGATAACGAAGATGCTCACCGCCTTCTTCGCGGCCAAGCCGAGTACGCATACCGTGATTCCACCGGCGTGGTCTGGTGGCTCTGCATCGGCGGCATCTATCGCGATCAAGCAGGAAGCCACCCCGGAATTGGCCTGCCGCTCTCGTTTCCCAAGACATACCGAGAGCTAGCGGTCGCAGCAACGGCGGATGGCAACGGTGCGCACTGGCTGGCTGCCCGAAGTGAAGGTTTGTTCTATTGGAAAAAGGGAAGATGGCAGCAGGTTGCATCCACGCCAGAATTTGCAACGTTGACTCCCACGACAGCCTTTACCGATTGGATGGGCCACGCATGGGTCGGCAATGCGGAGGGCGCAATCGTCGTCATGGACCAGGCAAACATCCAGAAGGTTTTTCCCGCCGCTGGTTCTCCGGTTGACGGCGTAAAAGCCATTAACGGCCGGGGACGGCATATTTGGGTTGGTGGAGACTCGGGACTGGCTTTCTTCGACGGAAATCGCTTCCGACGGATCGTCCCTAACGATACCGAAAGATTTTATCTGGTTGCTGGAGTTGAGGAGGCATCCGACGGCAGCTTGTGGTTGGCCGAGAATCGCGGTGTCATTCGAATTCCCGCATCGGAAGTCCAACATGCTTTGGAGAACCCCTCTTATCGCGTGAAGTATCGTATCTTCGACTCTTTCGATGGCCTTTCGGGCAAATTCTCGGGGGCGGCAACCAATCAACGGGAGATTCAGGGAACCGACGGAAAACTTTGGTTCTCTACTTCCGGCAGTCTCGTCTGGGTTGATCCTGCCAACATCTCCACAAATGCACTTCCTCCTCCTGTTTCGATTCGATCTGTGAAAGCAAATGGGATAAAACTTGATCCGCTGGCTAATCTCGTCCTGCCCCCGCGCACCACCAATCTCCAAATTAGCTTCACGGCCTTGAGCCTGTCTGTGCCGGAGAAGGTACATTTCCGGTACAGGCTGGAAAGAGCGGATAAGGACTGGGAGGACGCGGGCACCCGTCGCGAGGCATTTTATACCAGGCTCGGTCCCGGCAAATACCATTTCCGAGTAATGGCCTGCAATAACGACGGTGTGTGGAACGAGACTGGCACATCCTTGAACTTCACCATTGCTCCGGCCTGGTTCCAGACAATCTGGTTCGAATCCCTGGTCGCAGTGGCGGTTCTTGCACTTGTCTGGATCGCTTACACGCTTCGGTTGAGGCAGGTCACCGCACATATTCAAGAGCGCCTTGGAACGCGGATGGAGGAGCGGGAGCGTATCGCACGCGAACTGCACGACACGCTGCTGCAAAGCTTTCAGGGATTAACGCTCCATTTTCAAAGAGCGCGCAACCTTCTGCCCGATCGCACCGCCGAAGCAATCCAGACGTTGGACACAGCTTTGGATGGGGCGGAAGAAGCGATTGTCGAAGGACGAGATGCAATCCACGATTTACGCTCTCCCACAACTGCCGCCAAAGCCCTGGCAGAAGAGATCAGAGGGCTCGGTGAAGAATTGGTTCCGAAGGGCACGAACACGAAAGACCCAGTAGAATTCCGACTCGTAGTTGAAGGTTCAGCGCGCCCAATGCGTCCAAATCTGCACATCGAAGTTTTCCGCATAACACGAGAGGCACTTCGAAATGCGTTCAGCCATTCTCAGGGACACTTGGTCGAGACAGAAATGGCATACACCGACAAAGGATTTCGATTGCGAATCCGAGATGACGGTAAAGGCATCGATCCCGATGAACGGATCCGAGCCGAACGGTCGGGGCATTGGGGACTGAAGGGTATGCAAGAGCGGGCGGAGCGCCTTGGTGGCGAATTGGAAGTGTGGAGTGAGCCAGGAGCGGGCACCGAGATTGAGTTGAGGGTTCCCGCATCCATTGCGTACGAAACGGTTCTTTCGCAAGACTCTTCCTGGCAATTTTGGCGACGGAAAAGAAATCCATGACCGACAAACCATCCAGCCCCATACGCATATTGTTAGCCGATGATCACCATGTGTTCCGCCAGGGCGTACGAGCGCTGGCGGCAGATGAGCGCGATATGGAATTTGTAGCGGAGGCTTCCAGCGGGCGGGAAGCGATCGAGGAGTTTCGAAAACACCGGCCGGACGTTGTGCTCATGGACTTGCAAATGCCTGATATGAACGGCATCGACGCTATGATTGCGATCCGCAATGAGTTCCCCGATGCGCGCTTCATCATCCTTACAACCTATGCAGGCGATGTCCAGATTTCACGAGCACTCAAGGTTGGGGCTCGTGCATATCTCTTAAAAAGCCTCCTGCGCCGAGAACTCCTGGACACAATTCGTGCAGTCCATGCAGGCCAAAAGAGGATTCCAGCCGAAGTCGCCGCGCAAGTCGCTAACCACCTTGCGGACGACTCTTTGACTTCCCGTGAAATCGACGTGCTCAAACTGATTGCCGCGGGAAATGCAAACAAAATCGTTGCGGACAAACTCTCGATCACGGAAGAGACTGTCAAAGGCCATGTCAAAAGCATTCTTTCTAAACTAGGCGCCAACGATCGAACGCACGCAGTAACGATTGGACTGAAACGCGGAATCATTGAACTGTGACCCCCCGAAAGAGGGGTATGACGTAGCCATTATTTGGAGATTCGAGCGGAGTTGAGGAACACCTAAGCTTGTCGTTGAGGTTTCCGTGCAACGACTTTTCTCGATGTTCCCGAACGGGTGGCCCGGCAGCGGCCTTCTGCTCCTGCGCCTAGTTTCGGGCATTCTCTTGATCAACGATGGAGTTACTGGACTGCTCGAAGGACCTCCATTGCCAGGAATCATACAGCCATTCCTGGAGACCGCAACCGGGATGCTCCTTCTCGTCGGTTTATGGACACCCATGGCTGGAGTGTTGGTCATAGTCGTCGAATTATGGTCTATGTTGTCAAGAAGGGGGGACCTCCGTAATTGCATCGTGCTTGCCACTTTCGGTGCCGTCCTGGCGATGCTTGGCCCTGGAGTCCGGTCAATCGATGCGCGCCTCTTCGGACGAAAGCGAATTGATATTCGAGAACACTAGAGTGGTTCCGTCCCCCCTTAAAAGGGTTGCTTTTAACCGCCATCGTTTGAGACGGCCACACAAACCCCCATTTAGGGATGTTCTCAAAATAAAGTCCGTTCATGATTGGGGACAGTTGAGAGCCAGAATATTGCGATTTCAACGCCTTAAGCAGATTAAACCGAACATGTTGTTTCGGGAGCCCTCGATCGGAACACCGGGCAAATTTTCCACAGATCAGCACCGCCGGCCAGTTCGGTGTGATCCAGGCTGCCGCCATCAACGAGCACGAGGAATCAGCGTCATTTCGTAACGCGATTCCTAAAGGAGTTCAACGATGTCTACTCTCGAACTTATCGGATCCAGTGCAAGATTCCGGACTGTGCTTGACCAGATAAACATGGTTGCGCCGGTAGACTCGGCTGTCCTGATTCAAGGCGAAACAGGTACGGGCAAAGAGATGATCGCTCAAGCGATACATGACGTCGGCCCTCGTCGTCAGAAACGATTCGTGGCCGTGAACTGCGCAGCGATCCCCGCCGCCCTGCTGGAGAGTGAACTTTTCGGACACGAACGAGGTGCATTCACTGGAGCAGTGACCCAAACAATAGGACGATTCCAGACCGCCGATAGCGGAACTCTTTTTCTGGACGAGGTCGGAGATCTTCCCCTTGAATTGCAACCAAAGCTTCTCCGCGTTCTCCAGGAGAGACAGGTGGAACGCTTAGGCAACGGCCGAGCTATGCGAGTGGACGTGCGTATTATTGCGGCTACCAACCAGGACCTCTGGAAGATGGTACAGGAGCGGAAATTCCGCGCCGATCTTTTCTATCGGCTGAATGTATTCCCAATTACACTCCCCCCATTACGAGACCGGATGGACGACATTCCACGGCTTGCTGAGCACTTCGTTCGAAAGTTCGCCAAACAACAAGGCAAGACGATCGACTGCATTCCCGACAACGTGATTGAGGAGTTGATGAGCCATGACTGGCCCGGCAATATCCGGGAGCTACAGAACGTCATGGAATGCGCGGTGATTTTGAGCGCGGATCACACCCTGAAGCTACATTCGTCAGAGCTTCAACGACACAACACGGAGTCAGCTTCTGCCCGAACACTCGGTGATGCCCAATGCGCACACATCTTAGCGACTCTCCGCGAAACAAACTGGGTTGTTGGTGGGCGGCGCGGAGCGGCCGCGCAGCTCGGAGTACCTAGAACGACCCTGATTGGAATGATGCAACGGCATGGAATCTCCCGCGAAACGTTAGAACAGCACGAACAACTTGGACAGACCAATAGCTTTTCAACTGCAGCCTCCCTCGAAATTGCGTAAGGCCGCTAAGCTATTTCGATCAGCCGGATTTTCAGGTTGCAACCTAGCCGAGTGCGCAATTGGCGTTATTAATGTGCGAGAACCCGTCGAAACTCAATCGAATCCTCTCAATGATGAATTACGCTTACCACTGCGGAGTCGTCCGCCAGTGGCATTTGCTTGTCCGTGCACGAAGGTAGGGTTTGTTGGCAATGAGAAGTCGACGACCTGATAATCGCGCGGAACTTACTCAAGCCCTTTTCCCTTCACGATCTGCGCAATGATGGCAGCACGGTGAGTCCATGGACTGACGCTCGGGTCGCAATATCGACTGCACGCAAGAATCTGTTAGCTTACGAGCAAGACGCTCATGATGACCCCATGTGTGCAATCCACAGCCCCTTCTTGTCGCGGACAGGACCGGAGCTTCCCTTTGTCGAAGAGGAGCAACATCGTAAGTGAAACTGCTAAGGTCCTGTCGAAGACGGCGTACTTTGAGACCGACTCATTCAGATAGCTGATACAACCGCGGCATTGGCAGCTAGCGCTGAACTCTTCCCTGTTCTATATGGATGCGGAGTTGGTTTGTGGCTCCGTCAGGGTACTGCACTCATGTTGTTGAGGCTTCTGGAATCGTCTCCCGTCGCTTCCAACAACCCATGGAGGCCGAGGAGCGTGTCGATGCACCGACATTCGAGACGGCTCAACAACACTTTCGGAGGCCATGCAGTTAGTACTATGACTCCGGAGTCATAGCTAACTATTTCAGTTCAATGGCCCTAGGGTCGTATCGCCGCCCCATGGCTGATTGGCATAACGTTTGCACCCTCTTGAATGTGAGATCGATGATTCTCGGAACTCTGGTCGTGGATTTGTTCGACTCGAAGACGAAGACACTCATATGGCGTGGATCAGCGAGCGACACTCTCTCCGATAAGTCCGACAAGAACATAAACCACCTCGACAAGGCTGTGGATAAGCTGTTCGAACACTTCCCTCCAGACGAGAAGAACTAATAAAGATCAGTGCTCATGAAGCGTCGCAACACTTGCTCTTGATGGAAGAGTTGCGACAGTGAACTTAAATTCATCTTTTTGAAAAAGGGCGTTCCCGATGACGAGGCTCGAAAAGATTCTCTACACGGCAAAGGTTCGCACTACTGGAGGCCGCGACGGCGCGGCCCGAAGTGACGACGGTCGTTTGGATATCACGCTGTCACCTCCCGGCCACGCCGGCACCGGCACCAACCCCGAGCAACTATTCGCTGCAGGTTGGTCGGCATGTTTCCTCGGCGCAATGGGGATTGCGGCTAACAAAATGAAGGTCGCTCTTCCGGCAGACAGGGCAGTCTACGCCGAAGTGGACCTTGGAACTTCTGGCGGGGCTTTCCTCCTTCAAGCTCGCCTCAACGTGAGCCTGCCGGGGCTCGATCGTGACACCGCCCAAGCCTTAGTGGATGCAGCACATCAGACATGCCCCTATTCCAAGGCGACGCGCGGCAACATCGATGTCGTGATCAATCTGATTCAGGATCGAGTCTGAAGTGGCTGCACCCGGCACATCCGAACCGCTAACCGACGAGTCGGAAGACTGCACTTCAGAAGTGCGGCCGTTGGCAAGTGCGCATGTGCCGGGACTGAAGCATGAGCAACCAGACCAAGGATCAGAAGGGTGGCACGACCGGCTGCGGGTGCTCGAGCAATGGATTTGCGAGTTACTTATCGAGAATCAACGGCTCAGAATGCTGTTCGGGGAAGAAACAATGCCAATTCCGGGAAGGAATGATGGTCAGAGCGCGTAGTGCAACAGAGGAGCCTTTCCATGTTCTGCAGCCTATTCCAACAACAGAGTTCTCAACCCGGACGCGTTTCGCAGGAGGTGTCGCATGACTGTTGGATCGAGAACACACCCTGATCCCAATCTCTCTACGGCTCCCTATATGCGGACGCAGATCGCGTGCGCTGGAACCTGGGCCGGAAGTGAGAGAGCGGCGAGTCTACTCGAGCTACCTGGAATGTTGGCTTGGGTGCATTCGACCCCTGCAGGCTCAAGCAACGTAGGAGGCGATGTCCACTACATTTCGGTCTGCCCTGGCTGCGTCGTCTCTCGCGTCGCATTGGCGGACGTTAGCGGACATGGGAAGGCGGTGTCAACATTGTCCGGCGAGCTTCGACGGTTGATGCAGAGATATCTCCCGGAGTTGGAACATGACGGGCTCATGCGCGACCTCAATCGGGCCGTTCAAGAGGGCCTTGACGGAGTGCATTACGCCACGATGGTGGCCGTCGGGTGGCATAACGAGCGAGAGTCGCTCTTATTGGCCAATGCGGGTCATCCCATACCTTGTGTGTTCGAAGCCGAACGCAAGGAATGGACCTGGCTTGAGATCAATCCGGAACCTCGTCGGGAGTGGCCTGTGGGCGTTCCATTTGGACTTTTCGCTTGCGCCGACTATGACAGGACTGCAGTGAAGCTGCAAGTCGGCGATCTCGTGCTCCTTTATTCGGACGGCGTCACGGAGGCAACGAATCCAGCCGGCGACGAACTCGGTCCGGAGGGACTTATGAACCTGGTGAGACAACTTGATTGCAGCTCTGCCGAATCACTCGGTGTTCAGCTCCCGTCCGCGTTGCGCAGGTTCCGTGAAGGGGCAGAAGCGGTGGACGATGAGACGATCATTGTCCTGCAGCGAGTTCCAACTAATGGTCACCAACCATCATGCAAGTGATTTCAGCCGAGCGTTCGCTGACGTCAGGAGTGCCACCTGAATTGACACCAAACCTGGTTCAGGAAATGGCTGACAAAGATGGCAACCAAGATCACATTCACCCAATTGGAGGAAAAATACGATGCTCGAAGAAATCAATCATCAACGCCGGCGGTTCATCGGTAACGCGGCTCTTGCCGTTGCCGCGACTCAACTCGGTTTTCTCGGCTCAGCGAGTGCACAGCAACCAAACCCCGCGTCAACAGATGTTCCAGCGATCAAGCCTGGAACACACACCTCATTCGCCTCGATCAAACAGATCGACGCCGGCCTCCTCAATGTTGGATACGCCGAAGATGGCCCCGCGACCGGTCCACCGATCATTCTCCTCCACGGCTGGCCCTATGACATTTATAGCTTTGTCGACGTTGCTCCATTGCTGGCTTCGGCGGGTTATAGGGTGATCGTCCCCTATCTGCGCGGCTACGGTACAACACGTTTTCTTTCTGGTGAAACGTTCCGGAACGGTCAGCAATCTGTGGTTGCTCTCGACATCATCAACCTGATGGATGCTCTCAAGATCCAGAAAGCAGTCGTCGCTGGCTTTGATTGGGGAGCGCGGACAGCCGACATCATGGCAGCGCTCTGGCCTGAACGCTGCAAAGGGATTGTGTCCGTAAGTGGTTATCTGATTGGTAGCCCCGCCGCGAACGAGGCGCCATTACCCCCGGCGGCCGAGTTCGAATGGTGGTACCAGTTTTATTTCGCTACCGAGCGCGGGAAGCTAGGCTACAGCAAGAACACCAACGACTTTAACAAACTCATTTGGCAACTCGCTTCGCCGAAGTGGGACTTCGACACTGCTACATTCGATCGCAGCGCCGCGTCCTTTGATAATCCAGATCACGTAGCCATCGTGATCCATAACTACCGCTGGCGCATTGGCCTGGCCGAAGGGGAGAAGAAGTACGACGACCTCGAAAAGCGGCTCGCCGAAGCTCCGGTCATCACTGTGCCCACGATCACCCTTGAAGGTGATGCCAACGGTGCGCCCCATCCGCCTGACTCGGCGTATCGAAAAAAATTCTCTGGCAAATATGCATACCGCCTCATTAGCGGAGGCGTGGGGCACAATCTGCCGCAGGAAGCCCCGCAAGCGTTTGCTCAAGCCGTAGTTGACGTCGACAGGCTCTGAGTGGCGCTCGCTTCCCGGGCCCTGCGAAATTGTACTCACAATCCGCAGGGCTCCTTTCGAGATCTCTTTAGATTCCGATATCCAGACAAATAGCGTCGCTAATCTAACGGCGATTCGCATGCTCTTGAACCATCGAAGGACGTGTAAGGACAGCTGCAATATCCGAGGGCGAAATATAAGGGCGCGGGCGATACGAGAGACGAATCTGGCGCAACTTTGAACAGTAGAATTGACGGCAAACTTGTGAAGATGAACCATGCGAAATCCGCTCTCATTCCCGACCACAGTTCGGCACACAGCGTTGCGATCCGATTCGATGAACTTACCATTGACGGATTCCTTCGAAAAGGGAGCGCAGAGAGACGTGCTCGCCGGAGAGGAGTCATGGGCACTAAGGCAAACGCATCTGTTTCGTCGCGCATTGTGGCTGCCATCCTTTGCCCTCTGTTGTTCGTTGCTTTTTTTTGTGAAGACGGACTCGCCCAATCTACTCCTGGTCCGTCCCCTCAAACTATTCCTCTCACGCTGAAGGAAGCTGTGCAATTGGCACTGAAGCAGAACCCGGAGGTTGTGGCCTCGCGGTTGCTCTCTCTGGAAAGCGGCCGCGAAAGCCAGATCTCTCGCTCCGCTTTACTGCCGCAAGCAAGCCTCACAAGCATCGGAGTGGTCAGGCAGTACAACAGGGCCTCGGTCGAACGCACAAGCACGCGTACAACGGGCGGCCCCTATCAATTTATTCAGGCGGGCCCCGCCTATTCGCAGTCGCTTCTCGATCTTCCCCTGTTTCGCAACTATCAGATATCCCGTGAAGGCGTTCGCGAAGAGCGCGCGCAAGAGAACGTAACGCGCGAAGATGTCACCGCGTCGGTCGTAACCCAATACATCCTGGTACTCCGTGCGTTTGCAATTTACGACGCCGCGAAGGTCCGCGTCGATCTCGCCGAGCGCCTTTACGAACAAGCGTCGAATTTACAGAAGACGGGAATCGGCCTGAACATCGATACTACTCGCGCGCAGGTCGAATTGCAGAACGAACGGCAGAATCTGACCGACGCGGAAACTTCCACGCACACCACGAACTACATTCTGGCCGAACTGCTCGATCTCCCGCGCGACCAGGAACCGGCGGTCACCGACAAACTGCAGTTCGTTTATTTGCCCGAGTTTGAAGAAACAGCAGCCATCAGCACCGCGCTGATGAGTCGTCCCGAGATGCAGGCGCTGGCGTCACAAGAGCGCATCACGCATCTCGAACAGAAATCTGCGTCTGAAGAACGCGTGCCGCAGATCGATTTCTCTGGGATATGGCTTTACCAGGGCTCGCGTTTTAATAATGGCATTCCCGCGTACAGGTATCAGATCGGCTTCAACGTTCCGCTCTTCACCGGTGGGCGGATTCACGCCGAGATTGCGCGAGCAGCCCTGGAGCAAGAGCGTATCGAGCAGAATCGCCAGCTCCTGAAGGCTCGCATTGTTCGCGAAGTGAAGTCGGCGATTGACGAATTGGATGCAGCACGCAAAAACGTCGGCGTCGCCAACCTGGGACTTCAACTCGCGAACGACGAGGTCGCGCAGGCCGAACGTCGCTTCGCAGCCGGAGTCACGACGAACGTCGAAGTCGTCACCGCTCAGGACGCACTAGCGCGTGCCAGCTCCAACCAGATCGACGCTCTCTACCGTTTCAACCAGTCCCGAGTCAATCTGGCCCAGGCTATGGGCGACGTGCAGAACACATATGACAAATAAGGGAGCCAACGAGGAAAAAACCGCACCGGGGAGCGGCTCGCTAGCCGAGCCCCCCAATCCATCGCCGGCGACTCCGACAACGGACACGACGCCTTCCTTTCTAGCCACAGCCGGTAAGGCGATTCGCGAACTCTCTCGCCTGGCCAAGTTCGCCCTGATCGTTCTCCTACTTGTCGTGCTTGCAGGCTGGTACATCTGGATTGGGCGCGTCTCGACGGACGATGCACAAGTGGACGCTCACATAACAGCCGTCGCATCACAGGTCTCTGGTTACGTCGTCGCGCTTTCGATCGACGATAACGTGAACGTTAAGGAAGGCGATGTCCTGGTGCAGATTGATCCACGTGAATACAAAGCGGAAGTCGATCAGGCGCAAGCCTCTCTCGATCTTACCGAAGCCGAAGCCAAGTCGGCCGAGCTGCAAATCGGGCTGACTCGCGCCACCACAACGCACAGCACTGGCAGTGCCGCTGCACAGCTTGAATCAGATACAGCCGACTACTCCATGTCTGAAGCCCAACTGGAACGAACCGCCACCGCAAACCTGCTTCAAGCGAAAGCGGAAGTGGCGTCTAAGCGCGCTACCAACGAGCGCGCCCAAGCAGACCTTGAGCGCTACAAGCCGCTCGTGCAAACTGGCGACGTCTCGAAGTTTCAATTTGACGCTGTCGACGCCACCGCACGCGTTGCGCAAAGTGATCTTGTCGCCGCTGAACAGCAACTTGCCGCCGCGCAACAGGATGTGGCGATCGCTCGAGCCACTCTGAACTCGTCAAAGGCTAGAGCAACACGCTCACAATCTCTCCTTCTGGAAACGAAGGCCCACGAGCAACAAGTTCCGATCACGGAAGCGACATACAAATCAGCACAGGCAGGTGTCGAACGCGCCAAAGCCGCCTGGGAGCAAGCCCAGCTGAATCTCGGGTACACCACGATCAAAGCGCCTATCTCCGGCCAAGTGACGCAGTTAACTGTGCATTTGGGACAATACGTCCTGCCCGGAAACCTGCTATTCACGCTGGTACCACTCGATCAGGTGTACATAACCGCGAACTTCAAGGAAACACAGATGGATCGCGTGCGGTCCGGTCAGCGCGCGAAAATTCATGTCGACACCTACGGCCGCGATTTCGATGGCGTCGTTGACTCCATCGCCGGTGCGGCCGGTTCGCGGCAGGCGCTTCTGCCCCCTCAGAATGCCACCGGCAACTTCATCAAAGTGGTACAGCGCATTCCGGTAAAAATTCTGGTCAGGCAGAGCAGTAATTTGCGTTTTGTCCTGCGCCCGGGAATGAACGTGGAAGCTACTATTTACACTCGCTGAAGTGTTGGGAGGGTCATGAGCTATTTTGCAAGCGGCGTTCCCGGCGGCCAGGAACCGTGGCAGGAGGAATACACTCAGCGCCTCAACCAGTCGCTCGTCGAACTGTCGCAGAAACACAGGCTGATTATTCTGTTTAGCGTTGGCTTGGTCACCGCAATTGAAGTTTCGAACCGGCTCTCAATCAACGTCCTGCTTCCAGACTTGCAAGGCAACGTCGCGGCCAGTTCGGACGAGGTCAGCTGGGTGATCATTCTATACAATCTTGGTTTCCTATGTTCCCTCGCGATCAGCTATTGGATGACGCGCGTTCTTGGTGCACGCCGACACCTACTCTTCAGTATTGCGCTATACGCCACCGGAGTAATTGGCTGCTTTTCGAGCGCGCACAGCCTCAAGTCTTTGCTCGTCTCGCGAGTGGTCATGGGCTTCGGCGGCGGAGCATTTCTGGTTCGCACCGTTATCCTTGTCCGCCTGATGTTCCCCGGCAAGGCCCGCATCCTCGCCATATCCTGGCTTTACGGCGAACTTTACGTTTTCGCAGTTGTCTATCCCGCGACCATGGGATGGATCTCCGATACGTTCCGCTGGAACTATGCCTTCCTGTTGGATTTCCCCTTTCTCGCCATCGGAACATTTCTAATTTGGAAATATTTGCCTCGAGGATTTCTCTATCTGCGCAGCGACAAGGCCTACGTCGATATCTGGGGTGCGGGACTCCTAATCGCAGCGCTGGGGTCCATGCAGATTGCGCTCAGCAGAGGAGAGCGCGACCTATGGTTTCAGTCGCCCTTCATCGTGTGTTTCCTGATCGTGGCGCTCATTTGCTTTGCGGGTTTTATCTGGTGGGACTGGAGGCCTGAAAATCCTGCACCCGTTCTGCATCTGCGCACCATCTGGCGGCAAGCTCCGTTACGTGCCTCTCTGGCGATCGTCACTGTCGTCGGAGCAATGCTGGGCGCAGGCCTATTCGTACTGCCTCAATATCTGCGTAATGTGCAGGACTACAGCGCAGCTCAAACGGGAGGATTCGTCTCGGCGTACACGGCGGGGTTGGGAATCGGTATGGTGATTTCATTGCGCTACTTCCTGCCGCGGCTAGGCGGATCTGGACTGGTAGCTCTCGGGGCGCTGATGATGTGCGGTGCCTGCATCAACTTTATATACATCTGGACCCCCACCACTCCAACCTGGCTTCTCGCGCTCTCCACCTTCCTGCAAGGATTCTCGCTGACGCCCCTGCTGTTGGGCGCTTCCAACATCTCCACGAGCCAGGCGGCACTTTGCGACTTGAACGACGTCTCAACGAGTTATTTTTTTGTACGGCAACTCGGAAACACGTTTGGCGTCACCGCCGCAACCGTCATGTTCGACCATCGTCAGACGTTGCATTCCGCACGTCTGGTTGATGTAGCCAACCGCCTCGACCCAACGGTTCAGTCAACCCTGTCGCAATACTCCAGTCTGATCGCGCGCGATGGTGGCGCAGCCAGCAATCCCGCCTTGGGTGCAGTCCAAATCTTCCAGTCGAACGTGATAACACAGAGTCGATTGCTCTCCTACATCGACATCTACTTTTGTCTCGCCGTTCTGAGTGTGGTCGTGCTGTGCCTGATAGCCCTTGCGCGGCCGAAGACCGTCTCCTCGCCGGTACACCCTCATTTCCACTTGTGGTAAGGGTGCGGCTTGAACGTGCCGCAATTCGTTTGCTGAATGCTGAGCTGGCGCGTGTACCAAAGTACGGCCATAACCGGACCATCGCGCTCATCTTCTCTGCAAAGCATTCGCCTTTTCCCCCTGTCCACGAGCCGACGGAGTGTCGTCCATTGGACACCCCCTGGGCCCACTTCGTGAAGCAACGTCTGCAGTTATCTAGTCGTGATGTGTGGAGATCAAAATGCAACAAATGAATGTGTTCTTCTTTCCACGATTTAGGCAAACGGACACGAGTGAGGAAACCATGAGTGCAATCAGCGATGCGACGGTTATAGGCTTTCGCAAAGAAGCAGACAGTCTCGGTGAAGTCAATGTCCCAAGCGACAAACTGTGGGGAGCGCAAACGCAGCGTTCACTCGAACACTTTAGTATCGGGCAGGATCTGATCCCGAGGGAAATGATCGCCGCGTACGCCACCTTGAAGAAGGCCACAGCAAATGCGAACCGCGCAGGCGGACGGCTCGAAGAAGGACGGTACAAGCTCATCGTCAAGACCTGCGACGAGATTCTTGCAGGTCAGCATCAGGACATGTTTCCGCTGCATGTGTGGATGACGGGGAGTGGCACGCAATTCAACATGAACGTAAATGAGGTGATCTCCAACCGCTGCTGTCAGCTCGCGGGCACGGAGCTTGGCAGTAAGACGCCCGTTCATCCCAACGACGATGTCAACATGTCACAGTCTTCGAACGATTCTTTTCCGACTGCGATGAATGTAGCAGCGGCAGTGAGTGTGAAAGAGCGGCTGATACCGGCCGTTACCGCCTTGCGCGATGCGATCGCGGCGAAGGCCGATGAGTGGAAAAGCATCGTTAAGATCGGGCGCACTCACATGCAGGATGCCACCCCACTCACACTGGGGCAGGAGTGGTCGGGCTATGTTGGCATGCTTAGCGACAATCTCGAGCGTATCGAGGATGCGCTGAAGGACGTGTATAGGCTCGCGCTAGGGGGAACAGCTGTTGGTACTGGCATCAACGCGGCTCCGGAATTCGGCGACGCCGCTGCTGCAGAAATTGCCAAGCTTACGAGCCTTCCCTTCGTTAGCGCTCCGAACAAATTCACCGTGCAGGGCGCCCACGATGCTCTCGTTCAACTCTCCGGCACGCTGCGCACTCTGGCCGTCTCGCTCTACAAAATCGCGAATGACATCCGGCTGATGTCGTGCGGACCGCGTGCTGGTTTCGCCGAGTTGGTGATCCCGGAAAACGAGCCCGGTTCTTCGATCATGCCCGGCAAAGTGAATCCGACGCAGGCCGAGGCGCTGACCATGATCGCCGTGCAGGTAATGGGCAATGATGTCGCTGTCGGCTTTGGAGGAGCCGGAGGTTATCTGGAGATGAACGTCTATAAGCCCTTGATCATTTTCAACATTACGCACTCCATCACGATCCTGACTGACGGGTGCACCAACTTCCGCAAGTTTCTAATCGAAGGAACAAAACCGAATCTGAAGAAGATCAAGGAATACGTGGACCGCTCCCTGATGCTGGTGACCGCACTGTCGCCTGTCATTGGCTACGACAGAGCCTCGAAGATTGCGCACTACGCGTTGGATAACGACCTCTCGCTCAAGCAAGCCGCACTGAAGCTGGGATTTGTAACGGAGGAAGAGTTCGACCGCGTGGTCGATCCGGCGAAGATGGTCCACGCCTATGTTGCGAAAGCCAACTGACGAAACTGGCGGCTTCTGACTCGAAGCAACCACAACGATCGAGAACATATGCAGACGAAGGAGACAATATGACCACGAATAAGCGCGGGATCGAAGTGCTTCAAGATCCATCGCTCAACAGGACGACCGGCTTCACCGAGGCTGAAAAACAGTCCCTCGGGATTGTTGGACTCGTGCCCGACGTGACGGAGTCGATTGAGACTCAGCTGAGCCGTGTTTTGCTGCAACTGAAGAAAAAGGCCACTGATCTTGACCGGTTCATCTACCTGATGAATCTACTCGACACGAATGAGACGCTGTTCTATCAAACCCTCATGTCGGACCCAGCGCGCTTCCTCGAGATCGTGTACGACCCTACGATTGGCGAGGCCTGCCTGAAGTTCGACCACATCATGCGGCGACCGCATGGGATGTATCTGTCGATCACTCGCAAGGGACACGTAAAAGAGGTGCTGCGGAACTGGCCAGTCAAAGACGTGCGTTTCATCTGCGTGACCAACGCAGGTCGCATCCTGGGCCTGGGCGACCTAGGCGCCAACGGCATGGGCATTCCGATCGGGAAGCTGCAACTCTACACCGCTGCGGCTGGTGTGCCGCCACAGGGCCTGCTGCCAATGTACCTGGACGCCGGCACGAACAACGAAACCTATCTCAACGATCCTCTTTACGTCGGTCTGAGGCAGCATCGCCCCTCGAGCGATGAGCTGTACGGTTTCGTCGACGAGTTCGTAGCGGCGGTTCAGGAGGTCTTCCCCAACTGTTGCATCCATTTCGAAGACTGGACCGGAGTCGACGCGATCGCGCTGTTGGCCCGCTACCGCGACAAAATCTCCTGCTACAACGACGATATCCAGGGCACCGCTGGCGTCACGCTCGCAGGGCTAATCAACGCGCTCAAGATCACCGACGGCCACCTCAAGGACCAGCGCATTCTCTTTCTCGGCTCGGGTTCTGCCGCCATCGGACTCGCGGACTTGATTGTTTCCGCATTGGGCCAACAAGGCGTTGCGTCCGAAAAAGCCCGGCAGAAAATCAGGATGTTTGACACGCAAGGACTGATAGTTGAAGGGCGTCCTGGCCTTAGCGCAGCCAAGCTGCCTTATGCCTACAAGGGAGCGCCCAGCAAACCGTTTAATCATCTCGATCTGGCGACCGAGCAACCACAGATCGTCGCAGCCATCGAAGACTTCAATCCGACGATCCTCATCGGCGTCAGCACCGTGGGCAAATTGTTCTCGCAGGAAGTGGTTGAGGCTATGTCGCGGCACAACGAGCGGCCCATCATCTTTGCGCTTTCCAACCCGATCGAAAAACACGAATGTCTGCCGCAGGATGCATACGCTTGGTCCAAGGGGAAAGCGGTCTACGCAGGTGGTGTGCAATTCCCACCGGTTCACTTTGCGGGGGAGACGTACCTGCCATCCCAGGCCAACAACCTATATATTTTCCCCGCCGTCGGCATGGCGATTTACGCCACCAACGCGAAGCGAGTGACGGATGAAATGTTCATCGAGGCCGCACACGCCGTCGCCGACCAGGTAACCCCCGAGCAGTTGAAGCTGGGTATGCTCTACCCACCGCAATCAAACATTTTGGAGGTCGAGATTCAGACAGCCGCGCGGGTCGCTAAGCTCGTCTTCAATGCGGGCCTGGCACGCGTGGGTCGTCCGGCAGACATGGTGGCGTTTATCCGCAAACATGTCTACCAGCCGGAATACCAGGTGGAAGTAACTCCGGCAATGGCGTTGGCCTAATTGCATAGGGACACGTCGCTCCGCTGTATAACGGAAGCTTCGCGGCCCCCCGGGGTCGCGAAGTCCTCACCCTGCACAAAGTTGCATTAACTGACTGTGAGTGACTCGTAGACCATGAACGGGAGTGCTCTGAGCCAGATGAAGGTGGATGGAGTTATGACGTCAACACAAAAACAAGACGGCGAGGCGATAAGCACGAGCCAGGCAGTAGGCACAGGATGCGCGCTGGCGATCTCCTGCTTCATTAGCTATGCGGTGATCACTCACATCCTTACCCGGGCATACTCCGTGTCCCGGGACGACGACCTCCTCGGTGGCATGTGGGCTGTCGTTGCGACGATCTTTGTTTATCGCGAAAGTTACCAACAGAGCGTACGGGCCGCATTGTCACGTATGGCCGCTACGCTGCTGAGCTTTGTGCTTTGCCTAGCGTACTTGTTGATGTTCTCGTTTTCACCCTGGGGCATGGCCGCGTTGATCGGGATTGGTGCGATCATTCTGACCCTGCTCGGCAGATCGGAAGACATCATCACGACAGGAATCACAACTGCGGTGGTGATGGTCGTTGCCGGCATCAGCCCAGAGCATGCATGGAAACAGCCCATCCTGCGTTTGGTCGACACCGCAGTCGGGATCGGGGTCGGCATTGCCGCCGCGTGGATCAGCCTGAGTATCGTGTCGAAGTCTAATCCTAATCCACAACGTAGTGGTATCTGAGTCATACCGGAACCGGAAGGAGAAATAGAAATGACGACACAGTCCGAAGCAACAAATCACCAGACGATATCGAAGGATATGAGGATTGGTCTCTTCATACCCTGCTACATCGATATGATGTTTCCTGAGGTTGGGATAGCCACTCTGCAGCTCTTGGAGCGATTGGGGCTTAATGTGAGCTATCCCCTCAATCAGACCTGCTGCGGACAGCCCATGTCTAACAGCGGAGACGAGGTCAACTCGGCTCCCGCCGAACACCTCTTCGTGGAGAATTTCAAGGAATACGACTTCATCATCGGACCAGCCGGGAGCTGCGTCAAACAGGTGCGCTGCCACTTTGACACTATAGACCAGACAGACGAAGTCAAACACATTCGACAGCACACCTATGAGTTAGTCGAATTCCTTCACGATATATTGCAAGTCGACTCCTTCCCCTGGGCGGAATTCCAACACTCGGTCGCAATACACAACAGTTGTAGCTCAATTCGAGGGCTCGGAATTGCCAAGCCATCCGAGATCATGGGTGTTCCATTCGACAAGACAGCAAATTTACTTTCGAAGGTGAAGGGTCTGGTGCTTGTACCTGTAGATCGGCCGGATGACTGCTGCGGTTTTGGCGGCACCTTTTGCGTTACAGACGAAGCCGTCTCCGCCCGGATGGGTCTGGAGAAGGCTCACGATCACCTCCGCCACGGCGCCGAATACGTCGTATCGCCGGACATGTCGTGTTTGATGCATCAGCAAGGTATCGCCCGACGCGTCGGTCTGAATCTTAAATACATCCACGTCGCCCAGGTATTGAATGACGGCCCATTCTGAGAGGAGTTTCTGATATGGACAATGCGAACCAGGTTGACCCGGCGAAATCAGCCGAATTATTTATCCTTCACGATCAAGTCCACGAACCGATGCACGATCGCTTCTTGTGGGCAACGATGCAGCGGCGTGATGCAGAGGCGGCGGCTATCCCGGAATGGGAGGAGCTGCGTGAGATTGCCTCGAAGATCAAAGAGCACACACTCACCCATCTCGATCATTATCTGGAAGAGTTTGAGGCTAATGCCACCAAGCGTGGTGCGCACGTCCACTGGGCTTTGGATGCTGCCGAGCACAATGAGATCGTGTTTTCCATCCTTAAAGATCACGGTGTTGAGGAGATGATCAAGAGCAAGTCGATGCTCCAGGAGGAGTGTCAGATGACGCCCTTCCTGCAAAGTCGTGGGATCAAGGTCATCGAATCGGATCTTGGTGAACGTATCCAACAGCTCGATGGCCAGCCTCCCAGCCATATTGTGTTTCCAGCCATTCACAAAACACGTAAGGACGTAGCAGAACTCTTCGCGCGCACCGTTGGCACTGATCCAAACAACGATGATCCCCACTTTCTGACAGAGGTCATGCGCAACAATGCTCGTCCCAGATTTCTAGCGGCGGGAGCGGGCATGACGGGCGGCAATTTCGCGGTCGCTGAGACGGGAACCTTCATGGTTTGCACCAACGAAGGCAATGCCGACATCGGGGCTTCTGTGCCGCCCCTCCATATTGCAAGCATTGGTATCGAGAAGCTTGTACCGCGAGTGGAAGATCTGGGTGTGTTTCTGCGCCTGCTGTCCCGGAGCGCGGAAGGAACTCCTCTCACCCAGTATTCGTCTCATTTTACCGGACCGAGGAAAGGTGGCGAGTTGCACATCGTGCTAGTTGACAATGGGCGGAGCCGCCGCCTGGGCATGCCCGACTTCTGGCACTCTCTGAAGTGCATTCGCTGCGGCGCTTGCATGAATACCTGCCCCGTCTATCGCCGGAGCGGCGGTTTGGCATACGGCGCAACCTATTCGGGCCCCATCGGCGTCATCCTCGACCCCACATTCAACGAGTTCAAGTACAGCGAATTGCCGTTCCATTCGACTTTGTGCGGGTCGTGCACTGACGTCTGTCCGGTAAAAATCGACATCAGCGATCAGATCTTCAAGTGGCGCAGGGTGATGGCGAAAAAGGGGTACTTGCCATTGGCAAAGCGGCTATCATTTGCAGTTTCCGGACACGTCCTCGGGCATCCCGAGGAATATCACGCTATGGAGAAAGTAGCCGAGCCGGCGATCGACTACGCGCCGCACTTCCTGCTGTACAACCGTTCCCTGAATCCTTGGGGACGCGACCGGGAACTCCCGCAAATAGTAAAGCAAACCTTCCGCGAGTGGTATCTTGCAAATCGGAGCTAACATGTCAACGTTCAAATTTAGTCGCGAAGTAATATTGGGGACGATCCGCGCCAATGTTCCGAAACAACAGGTGGAGCATCCGCAGATTCCGGTTTTCCAACATCCGGACAGGCCTCTCAAGTCAGAGTTTGAGCGATGTCTCCAGCAAGCCGGAGGAGCCTCTCACGATGTCGGCACGATGGCGGGGGCCGAGTCTAAATTGATGACGCTTCATCCCGGAGCAAAAGTAATTTGCTCGGCTGTGCCCGAAATCGCCGGCACGCGCCGCGTGGAGAAGGTGCGCGATCCACACGAACTTGCGGATGTGGATGTGGGCATAGTACGCGCTCGGTTTGGCGTTGCGGAAACTGGCGCCATCTGGCTGACGCAGGAGGATCTTGTTGTGGATGCCCTGGCAGTATTGTCCCAACATCTCATTGTTCTGCTGGATCCAGACCAGATCGTCGGTGATATGCACGACGCTTATCGTCGTGTGCGGCTCGATGAGACATCCTACGGGTGTTTCATGATGGGGCCATCGGCGACGGCGGATGTGGAAGCAACCCTGGTCCATGGCGCTCAAGGAGCTCGCTCTCTGAACATATTTTTCTTGCCGCCCCATTCAGCGCCACCGGCCAATTGACGTGAACCCAGCAAGGAGCTTTGCGCCGCACCCGGACACGATTGCACGGCGTTGTTCTTCGGTTGCGGGCCAAGCACCTGCCGCGCTATCGTGCCTGTTTCAAATGTCGAGTGTCGTGTCACAGCCACTGCGCCATGCGAGTGCGGGCGGGCATGATATGCGGCGTAAGGATTGAAATTTTCGCGATCGCAGTAGCGCTAGGTATACCTACCCCACGCTAAATTCGGGCGGGGCGGTGTCCTTCAGTCGCAGGTTTGATTGGACCACTTACTCGCCACCTGCCGTTCTCCTGGCGGGAGACGACTGTTGGTAAACGCGGTCAGTGTCTTCTGGCTCCTGGACGCTGCACGATCCCTGCGAACGCGCCCGCGGCACTGGGACGAAGAAGCGGTCATAAGTTTCAGCTCGGAGCTCCGGGGTCTCTGCTGGCTGGGCCGATGTCTCGCGGAAAATTCTGTGCCGCTGCATCATGGTGATCAGCGTCGTGCGGGGTAGTCCCAGTTGCGTCGCCGCTCCGTGCCGGCCGCCGATTACCCAGTTAGTCGCCTCGAGCGTCGCCACGATGTGAGCACGCTCAGCGTCGGCCAGCGTCTTGATTGCCGTGGACCCGGCGCTATGTGCCATCAGTTCCGCCACCTGCAGCTCAAGCACCGGCCCCTTGGTGATGATCACAGCTCTCTCGACAACATTCTGAAGTTCCCGGATGTTGCCTGGCCAATCGTGGTATACGAGAACCTCCATCACCTCAGCCGGTATGCAATCGATTGACTTGCCTTGCCGTTTGGCAAACTTTTGAACAAAGTGCTCCACTAAGAACGGGATGTCGTCCTTTCGCTCCCGCAACGGCGGCAGCATGATCGGAAAGACATTCAGCCGAAAGTAGAGATCGGCGCGGAACTTCGTATACTGCACCATGCGCCACAGGTCCTGGTTGGTCGCCGCGACGACCCGCACGTCAAGTTGAATCGTGCGGCCACTTCCCAAGCGCTCGATCTGCATTTCCTGAAGAACGCGGAGAAGCTTTGGCTGCAGCTCCAGCGGGAGATCTCCAATTTCATCTAGAAACAGTGTTCCGCGGTTAGCCGATTGAAATCGACCCATTGTCTGAGCCACCGCGCCAGTAAAGGCACCTCGTTCATGACCGAAGAGTTCGCTTTCAAGCAACGCGCTCGGAATCGCTGCGCAGTTGACAGCTACGAACGGGCTGTGGCGGCGAGGGCTGGCCTGGTGAATTGCCTGGGCAATCACTTCCTTGCCGGTGCCGGTTTCGCCCTGAATCATAACGGCCGAATCTACCGGCGCCACCATGTCGATCCGGTCGAGCACTGCCCGGAATTTCTCACTGCTGCCAATAAGATCTAATTTAGACACACTTTATCTCCACGCCGGAAAACTTTGGGAAGCTCGGCGTACTACTTCTGAGCGGTGGTTAGAGCGGATTGGATTTTTCTCAGCAAATCCGCAGCATCGAAGGGCTTGTGCAGAAAACTGACGGCGCCTTCGTTGAGGGCTAGCTGTCGAGTTTCAGAGTTATCGTGGGCAGAGATGAAGATGACCGGCAGCGTTGGTCGCTCGATCCTGATGTGACGCTGCAACTCGATACCATCCATTCCCGGCATCCGAACATCAGTAATCACACAGGCGGCCACGGCTAGCGTCCCCGATTTAAGGAACTCCTCCGCGGTTGAGAACAGTTGAGGTGCATATCCAGCAGATTCCACAAGACTCTCGATGGACTCTCGGACGCGAAAATCATCGTCGACCGCCACCACTACCACCAAATGTCTTGTAACGTTTGTCATTTCGAAGCGCCTCTCCATCTACGCTTAGAAGGTAGAAGCAAAACGGAAGGTTGACAATTATAGGTTTATTTAGGCGGGTTGGTGAGGCGGTGAATTCCTAATTTGTCTGCCATCCTGACAAGCTCTGCCAGCGACTTGGCCGCCATCTTTCGCATGATCTGACCCCGATGAACGCCAATGGTGATCTCGCTGATACCCAGGTCGGCGGCAGTCACCTTATTTGCATAACCCTCGACAACGAAGGGAAGAACCTCGCGCTCGCGAGGAGTGAGAAGGCCGTAATGCCTCTGCAATTCGGCGAGTTCCGTTCTTTTTTGTCTCGCGATTCGATCAATCGTAATCGCGTTATCGATCGCGTGCATCAGTTCTTGCTCGCTGAATGGTTTAGAAAGGAACTCGATTGCACCGGCCTTCATGGCACGCACGGAAGAAGGGATATCCCCATGACCCGAGATGAAAACAATCGGCGGGGCATCTCCGTTCGTCAGCTGGTGCTGAAGTTCGAGGCCGCTCGTTCCCGGGAGTTGCAAGTCCAGAATCAGGCATGCTGGCTTATCGGGCTTTTCACATTCCAGAAACTCGGCGGCAGAACCGAAGACAGCGACGTGAAGTCCCCTCGAGGTAATGAGGCTGCACAACGACTCTCTTACTCTGAAATCGTCGTCAACCACAAAAACAATGGGGCTATCAGGATTCATGGGCGAGCGCTTGTTTCGACTGGGAGTGTAAAGGAAAACGTCGTGCCTGAGCCTTCGGCTGATGCGGCCCATAACCGGCCGTGATGCGCATCGATGATGGACCGGCAAATTGCCAGTCCCATGCCCATTCCGTTTCCCTTGGTGGTGAAGAAAGCTTCGAAGACTTTTTCCGAATCCTCCAGGCCTACGCCGGTATCTTGGATCTTCACCAGAGCCGTTTCCGGATTTTCATGTGTTGTTCGGATGGACAGCTTTTTGGGACGGTCAAGGATTGGGTCCATCGCCTCAATCCCATTGAGGAGCAGGTTGAAAACTAATTGCTGCAACTGGACGCGATCGCCGATCACGGTGGGCAGGTCGTCGGCTAATTCCGTCTCCACCCCGACGCGTCTTTTCGCAATCTCGCCGCTCAATAGATGCAGCACTTCGGCAATCACCTCGTTCAGGTCCAGCTCAATTTTCTCGAGAGGGGCATGCTTGAAGAGAGCCCGGATGCGCCGTACCACTTCTCCGGCTTCTGTGCCGTCGCGGACAATTCTTTCAGCAGCCTCTTGAGCTTTAGCCAGACCGGGAGGCTGGGTCGAAAGCCAGCGCAAACAGGCGTGACCGTTCGTTACCACCGCGGCAAGAGGTTGGTTGATTTCGTGCGCAATTGCGGCGGCAAATTCACCAACCGTTGCAGTCCGCGTCGCTCGTGAAAGCTGCGTTTGACTATTCCGCAATGCCTCCTCCGCAGTCTTTCGGTCACAGATATCGATGAATAGGCCGTACCAGCGCGTCACTCTATCGTCAATGTCGCGTGCAGCCTGCCCGTGTACGCTGAACCACCGGTAGACGCCATCGGACCGGCGGAGCCGGATTTGGTTATCGTACGGCTGGCCAGTTGCGACAGCATTCGACCACGCGCGCACTGTCGGCTCTACATCATCGGGGTGGAGGAAACAGGTCCAGCCGAGTCGTGCCCAGTCATCAGCGTTTGTAGCGGTGTACTCCAATATCCGCCGATTCAGGTAGTTGAGCTCGCCGTCCGGGGCTGCGCACCACACCAGGCCGGGAATCGTCTCGATGATCGAGCTGAGCTCTTCAGTCCTAATCCGAACTTGCTTCTCCAGACTTTCGTTCAGCTCACGCAGTCCTGCTTCCGCCTGTTTGCGCTCCGTGACGTCCCGGAAAGTCACCAGAATCCTTCGCTCGGAGTGACCAGGGAACGACAAAGGATGCGCATCAACAACTAGCGTTCGCAGTCCCTTTACCGTAAAAACGTTGTCCACCTCAACAGGCTGGCGCGCTGGACCGACGGCGAGCATCTCTTTGAGGTGCGCACGAAATGGAGCAAGTTCAAGGACTCCATTCCCGAGTTCCCAGAGTGGGAGCCCTTGCGTCTCATCGCGAGAAACACCAAACATTGTGTAAAAGGCGTAATTGCCCGTCTGGATTCGATGGTCAGCGCTCAACACAATCAGAGGATCGGCCACGGTGTTGAGGATGGCCTTGGTGAATTCGCGCTCATGGATCGCCTGATTGATGCTTGCGTGGAAAGCAGTCACATTGGTGAACGTCAGGACGGTGCCGGTGACCTTGAGATCAACGTTTGTGTGAGGAGATATCCGAACAATGAACCATTTTTCCCCGTGGTGAAGATTGACTCGCGATTCCGCTCCGGCGGCGATGACATCGCTGCACTGCTTTTCTAGGTCGGGCATGGCAGCGAGCACAGGGATATCGCGGGAGGCCCGACCAGTGTCCGATGGTGAGAGACCGAGCACATCCGCCCCAGCCTTATTGAAGTAAGAGATCGTAGAGTCGCGTCGCAGAACGATGACTGGAACTTCAACGGCATCAAGGATGTTGATTAGCTCGGACGCAGCCACGTTTGTGGCTGCGTCCGAGCCATTGGCCCGTTCGAGACCCGTCCGGGCGCTATTGACCGGATCACGCTGCGTCGTCATTAGGTCAACGCTGAAGCAGTATAGAGATTGCGGCTCCGTTGCAGGACGGGATCCGCAACTGACGGGAGAACTTGACGCAATGCCAGCAGCAACGATTGGGCGCGCGGCATCTTAAACGGCGGCCGATAGTCGGAGAGCAGGCGGTTTTCAAGCATACGGGCCTCCTCTTCGCCGACCGTCTCCCGAAGCGCATCGGCTACGGCGCGCTCCAGCCGGCCATAGTTCTCCACTGGAATAAGGTGCGAGTGATTCGTACCAAGCCTTGGCAACATGTGGGTGTGAACTTCGCCGTTGAAATTGTCCATCAAGAATGAGCAGAAGATCGCGATGTCATGCTTTTTGGCGAGCTGGTCGAATTGGTCTTCGAGGTTCATGCTGGCAGCGGCGTTCCCTCGCTCCCATAGGACATTGACCATCTCCCCCCACCAACGCACTTTCTCGTAGCGCACTCCAGCGCGCGCCTGTCCGATAACGTCCGCGGCGAGGCCAAGGAATATAGACGAATCGGGCATTGAGTTCCGCATGAAGCGGGGCAGGCACTCGTCGGCGTCAACCACCGTCAGCTGTCCCCGTTCCCGTGCTGCTTTCACGTCCACGCCTTCTGCCTCGAGGCGTGGGCGAATAGCGTTCCAATGGGTGAGCGTTGGTACGAGGATGATGCCCTCTCCGTTCGCGAGAGCGCCGCCGGCGAATCGGCAGACGGCGCGGCTGAGAAAATCCTCGTCCTGGTAGAGCTGCACGACGTGATCGCACGGCCCGGCGTCCGCCAGCAGTCGATCCCATGGCTCAGATTGTCTCTCGGATTCCACTTGACGTTCATAGTCATCATGCATGCTAAATTTCTCCGATCCGAGTGTGATTTTCCAAATTTTCCCGTCATGAACACAGCTCATCCAGAAAACAAGAACTATCGAAAAACCAGAAGAAATTGTTGGGAGCCGTTTGCCTACTTGACATTGCCACGATCCTGATAATTTCGGACGTAAGGGAGCTCGACCTAATCAGGTTCGACGATCTTGCCGCCCAAAAAGTTGAGCCGTAAGCGGATTAAATGTGCATCTCGTTGACCGCACAAACAACTCACAGCGATTCACGATCGCCCACGAAGTCAGTCACTCCTCGCGTCCGCGTGCCTCATAGAAAGAGCAACTCAATCGTTCAACCGAACGGCGTTTCCCGATACTAATCCGGCCGGCAAGACTGACCATTGATTGATTTGGGCGAATCAGGACGCCGGCATCGGAACGCCCCATCAAACTCTCTCTAACCTGATGCCGCTCACTCCGTCCGCAGCGCCTGCATGGGATCGGTCTTCGAGGCGCGCAGCGCCGGTCCCAGCGCGGCGATCAGTGCCACCATCCCCAGCGCGACGAGCGCCACCAGAGCTGTACCCCCGTCTGCCGGCGAGATTCCGTATAGGAAACGTCCAATCAGTTTCGCGCCGCCCATGGCGAGCACTGTGCCAGCCACCGCTCCCGCGCCTACCAGGATCGCGGCCTCGCCGAGCACCAGTCGCAGCAGGATACTCGTCATAAGTCGCAACGGTCGCGTAATCCAACGTATTACGGTGCAACACTATATCTGGAAGTGGATCTTTTGGGATGGCGGCCGTCAGATCGCCTACAAGGATGGCTCTCCTCGCTTTACGATGCGTTGCGTTCTCGTCCACTCGAAAACAACTCTAGAGCTAGAGAACTACGATTGCTTTTCCGAGCTGCCGAAGAACGCTCCTCTTTGGCTTGAGAGCCTAGAGAAGGTCCACCAAAGCGCGTTCTCGCCCCAATTGCGGTACACCGCGGACCGTTCATTGCCCGTGCACCGCCTACTTTTCAATACTTCAGCAAAGGAGCTGCAGACCCTTCGAATATTCTTCGGCTTCTGCCTCGATCGAAAATGGGCAACTGAGAATGTCGCCCGTCGCATCAAGTCTCCGCGCAACATAAAGCCCAATGATGTTGTTCCGTTCACAGCCCTGGAAGTTGGAGCGATCCTCAAGGCCTGCAGCGGTGTGGGTAGGGCAGCATACGAGCGGGCGCGCACTAAGGCCATGGTCTTGACCTTACGTTATACGGCTCTCCGCATCGGCGATGTTGCGATGCTTGCGCGTGATCGGATTAGCATGGAGGGAGACCGCTGGAGAATTTTCCTGCGTACAGAAAAGAACGGCCAGCCAGTCTTTTTGCCGGTGCCCACGGATATGAAGACTGCCCTTGACGCCGTTCCGATACCACGGGGCACGATCGGCGAATCACGATATTTCTTTTGGAGCGGCAATAGTTCTGAGAAAGCCCTGAAAGCGGTTGCGGATCGCTCACTTAGAACAGTGTTCAAAGCATCAGGCATTCCTAATGCGCATGCTCATCGGTTTCGCCATACCTTGGCCACGGAGCTCTTAGGGAGCGGCGCGAGTTTTGAAGAAGTTGCTGACATCCTCGGCAATAGCCCAGAGATCGTGCGAAAGCACTACGCGAAATGGAGCCCGGCACGCCAGGCGCGAATCGACGAACTCATGGAGCAGACACATTTTGGCGTACTGCCCAACGTCAAAGAAAAGCCAACGCGCATCCATTGAAATTCCGTCACAGTAACAGCGCATCGACGTAGCATCGAGCGAATCGCACCTAATCTCTGGTTTTCGGTACTGGCAGCTTGAAGTTACTGAGAATCATCAAGGGCAGCGACATATGGCGCGCTGTGGGCACGTTTTGGGCACAATCAAAATTAGCACTTGGAAGTTACTGCAAAGACGATAGTTACATGGCGGAGGGAGAGGGATTCGAACCCCCGTTACCCTTTCGGGTAAAGCGGTTTTCAAGACCGCCTGTTTCAACCACTCACACATCCCTCCGCATGAGTGAAGTGCTTATATTACGTGATTGTACGACGACTTCAGCTTTCCCCGCACTCGTCCCGGTTGCATGTTGCCCCCTCATGGCTTGCCCTGTTGCCATATTCCAGGTTTAAGCATTTGAGGTTTGGCTAGATCGTTCAATCACTGCCGCTCGCTAAAATCATGAGTCGTGCAGCCTGCTGGCGCCCTTAGGGTTTTCTTCAAAGGGGTTCTTGCCAGGGCCTCGAGGATGCTGTGGACCAGGCGGCAACATTCCGTGCCGAGGGGTCCGGCACACCGGGCACGCTTCAGCTTTCTGGGTAATCTCTGCTCCACAACATACACAAAAAGCCGCCATTCACTCTCCTCAATTGCGCTGAGTTTTAGATGAACCATGGAGTACAAGGATTCGAGGCCGAGCAATAATCGAGTCGCCTGTAACGGTGCGATCTACATCTCTGAACTGACAAATCGGAGATTTGAGTGTCTCAGAATCCACGTGTCAGAATAGGCGACTTATCGCCCAAGTGACGACAAGCGCGTTTCTCAGTACTGATCGGAATTAGCTCGTCCGGTCAATGAGCGCTTTGCTCTGAAGTCAACAGCGCAGACGAAACTTTCGCATTTTCAGTGTCAAGCGCCATCCGGAAACTTCGCGCGATGAGCCCAAACCTCTGTTATCTACTCTTATCTACTCTCGAAAGCAGCGGCCCGCAACTTCCACTTCTGACGCGCCGAACACACTGCGATCGGCGGTGAGATCATTGAAAACCCGTGAGGCGTGCCGTTTATCACGCCTCACGAGTTGGTGTTCCTAACCGTGCGTGCTGTCGCGTCTGGGGAATTAAGGCGAGCACAGGTCAGGCACATATCCAATGCAACGAATGCCTTTATCGGGCGAGGCGGAGGAATGTCGGCAAATGGTGGCTGCAAACATTCGCGGGCAAAATGGATCCCGGGTGTGTACGTTCGAAATCTGCAACCGACTCGCCGATCTCCTCGCTTGAAGGGGTTAATAGAATGGCGTGGACCTTGCCCGTATCCGGCCCGGTGAGCACCAATGCCATGCCCGAGATTTGTCCGCGCTCGTTGATATTGCTGGCCGCGACGATCGAGAGGTTGGAATCTTTGGAAACGAGCGTGTTCAGGTCGGTCAACACATTGTCCTGCCAGATGAAGCCATGGGTCCAGTGGTTCCCGTCAGGCTCGAAGAGGAACGTGCTTCCCACCACCTGGCCCCGGTTGTTGATGCCGGTGGCAAAGGAGGCAGAATCTCCCGGCAAAATACCGAGGTCTTTGACTTCGCCGTGTGCGCCGTTCTGCCAAAGAGAGGCAACGAAGGTTGAGCCGTCAGCGCTCACGACATACCCGACAGCCTGGCCGTGGTCATTAATGGCGTAGGCGTCACTTCCAGTCTGTCCGAGGTCTGGAAGCTGGAAGGCCTGGTCGTTTTCCCATAATACGGCGTGAATCGCAAAGCTGGTGCAGGTTCCCGTGGCGCCCACGGCCTGGCCCTGATTGTTCAGACCCTGCACGAAGCCGTCCGGCTCGCCAGGCAGCGTAGGAAGAGCTCGGACTTCGCCTTTTTCCCACATTACCGGCAACACCGTCGTTCCAGGCTGCTTGCTCGGCGGGCATCCGGGGTCCGGGACCGTCGTCTCCGAAATGCCTACTATTTGTCCGCGGTTATTGATGGCGGCGGCCTGCCCGTTATTTCCGCCGAGCAGCGGGAGAGCGCGCATGTGGAAGAATTGCCAAAGAAACGGGCGACACGTAAGGTGTGTGCCAAAGGCGCACATGTCTTCACCGTTCGGATCCGGAACAGATGTTTCGGCCATACCGACAGCTTCCCCGCGATCATTGATCCCGCCATAGTTGGTCCAACTGTTGTCTCCTCCTAGCGCGCCGAGGTCGATGTTGAGTCCGTAGATGCTTATTACCGCGCGGCCACTTGCAACGGTCGTGGAGGTCGAAAGGACGGGCGGTTTTCCAAACCCATCCATGTTCTCAGCCCAGCCTTGATTATTGAGACCCATGACCATGTTGAAGTTGTCCGTGGTTTTGTTAACGCCCAAATCGATAAGCTTGTAGCTCTTTTGAGCGAATGCAGTGCTGGCGCAAACCAGAACAATCGTCGTAACACACGGAATCCGGAACTTGCGCAACTGTCTTAGTGTGTTCATGTCTCCTCTTTTCTCCATATGAAAGTCGCCGTGGCGAGATGACTGGGGATTTACGTCACGTATCACCCGACGCTCCAGCAGTGCAGAGCAGAATTGGCACACAACTCCACAAATTCCTGCCGAGTGACAACTAAGGAAGCATGTGACGTTCCACGTTCATCACAATTACGTGACTGAACAGGCCCAACATTTCAGATTGCGAAGCAGAGTGGCAGACTAACAACCCCTTGGGACGGACCCAAAGCAGTTAGAGCGACTGTTTCTCCAACTTTTCATACACACACTGGCGAGAGTTACGAAATTCGAGAATACTGAGCCGCCAAGAGTCAGGCAGGGCAATTTTTATTGACTATAAAAGTGGTTAACATACATACTTGTCGGTATGTTAAATGGCCACGAGAGGAAGCGAAGGGTCCGTGATCCGGAGCGAACACGGGAACGCCTGCTGCAGGCGGCTTTTCGTGAGATCCACAGATCAGGCTTCCAGAGTGCCAGCATCGATGCAATTCTCGCCGCCGCCAACGTCACCAAGGGAGCGCTCTATTACCACTTCGACAGCAAGGAAACCCTGGGATATGCCGTCGTCGAAGAGAAGATCGCAAAACTTACGCACGACAGGTGGTTGCGTCCTATGCGTAGCGAGGGGGAACCCATCGACATTTTGATCGGGGTTGTCCGGCGGATACCAGCTCGAACCCAAGACGTTCGCGCCGGTTGCCCGCTGCTCCTCTTGGCACAGGAGATGTCTCCGTTGGACGAGCAATTCCGCAAGCGACTGGAGAGGATATTCCTTGACTGGCAGGAAGGTGTTGCTACGCTTTTGCGAAAAGGACAGTCCAAAGGTACAGTTCGCCGTGACCTGAATCCACGCGAGGCTGCCAGCTTTCTGGTCGCGATGGTCGAGGGCTACGGCACATTAGCAAAGAATGCTCAAGATGCGAAGGTGTGGAAAGCGGGGATCAGAAATGTCGTGGGCTGGCTGCGGTCCCTGCGCGCGCAGGTGAACCACAAGCGAGGTTGATTGCATGGGGCGTATCGAGGGGGGCACTGTGACACTGTTGCATACCAACTAGTTCGTATGTTCGGACAGTCAGCATCGCGATCGGGCCAAGCTTTTCAAGCTACACCCTGAAAAGGAGAACGAACAATGAAAAGGATCGCAGTGTCGCGCAGGAATCTGCTTGCAACGGGAGCATGCGCGCTGGTGGGTGCCGTGAGCATGCCGGGACCGGCAAGTGCCGTGAGCCTGCGGGGATCGGCAAGTGCCGTGAGCCTGCGGGGATCGGCAAGTGCCAGCGCATTGGGAAGGCAGAACTTAACGAACGAGGAGGTAGTCCGGAAGTGGTATGCAGCCTGGGAGCAGAAAGACTGGGGCCCAGTGGATAGCTTGCTCGCCGATGACTTCACCTTTACAAGTGCAGCCGGCGACGATCACATCAGCAAGAGCACTTTCAAAGCGCGATGCTGGGAAACACAGATCGATTTCATTGGACATTTTGACCTGGAACGAATCACCACCGGCGCCGAGGATGCTTTTGTGAAGTATCTTTGCCACAACAGGGACGGTAAATCGTTCCGGAACGTGGAGTATCTCCGAATCAGGAACGAAAAGTTGCAGTCCATCGAATGTTATTTCGGCGCGCAATCCAGCTTTCCGTCAGCAGTGAGTACTGGGCAGAAGTAACGGGCAGCGAAGTCGAAACAGGAGAGCAATGCGAGGGTTCCATTATGAGCGCCCGCAAGATTCAGAGCCAGAAGGTCATTGAATCTGAGTTGTTTGTTCAACAAGCAGCTCACCCTAATGGGCAGGTTACGGCCAGCCCACCGCTGGGAGATACGACTTGCTCGATTAAGAGTAAACGAGAATACACTCTTGAATCGACGCGAGAAGCGGGTTTCTACGAACCTGCAGATACACCATTGCTTCCGGTAACCCGAGCTGATGCTGCGAACCTCATCCGCGCCTTGCAGCAGTTGGAGCTTATAGCAAAACGACAGGCGCCACGAATCGCGTGCAAGGCAAAGGGTAAAATCTTGTTCTTGGATTTGGCTGAGATCGTGGCAGTGCAAGCCGAAGGTAATTACGTTTCGTTGCAACACTGTCCCAATCCCCATTTGCTGCGCGAGTCTCTCTCCGCCATAGCCGAGAAGCTCAGGCCCTACGGTTTTATTCGCATCCACCGCTCGGTCGTCGTAAATGTCTCGGCGGTGGAGGAGATCAAGCCTTTGCCGACGGGAGAGTACAGGCTGCGTGTCAAGGGTGGGAAAAACTACTTGGTAACTCGCCCATACAAAGACAACCTCAGAGATCTGGCTCAACTGTGGCTAGGATCAGAGCGCTTCCCCGGCTAACATGCAGCCAGTGTGTTTACTTGTTATTTGCTCTGATAACGGCTCTCCGTCCAACAATCCGGCGCTTAGCGAGTGCCAAATCGCCAAGTCGCTCATCAATGTTGGATTAGTACCGAGAAATGGGATGAGCACAGCAAAAGCAAAAACCCTGATAAGGAAAAAACATTGACGCCAGCGACCTGCTCATAGAAAGTCGGCTTCTCGTCAGTTGACTGTAAGTGTCCGTATGACGGGCTAATCGGACATGTACTGGGATTCAAACTGACCCACTACCCCATTTTCGGTTGTCTTGCTCCCTTAACGATCGCGTGCTACTGTAATCGACCGAGTGGGTTTCCGTTCATTTCCAGCTCTCAAAACGGTTCTATCCTCAAACGGCCTTACCCGCCTATCCAAATATCAAGCTGATCGCCTCCGGACCTGAACCGTTGCGCAAACCACAAGAAAAGGATTCCACATGAGCCGAATTTTGAGTGTATCCACCATCGCGGCGCTCTGCTTGGCAGCGCCGATTGCCGCAAAGGCCCAGACCGCCTCCAGCGCGAATCAGTGTTCACCAGGTCATGCCATCATCACCGAATTCCTGACTCCCTCCGCGCAAAGCCTCCCGCAGGGATTGGACGTCGATCAAAAAGGCAACATCTGGTATGCAGAAACGGCCGCCGGAAAACTCGCTGTGCTCCGTCCCGACCTCACCACCGCCGAGTACGCCATCCCCAATGGAGGCCAGCCATTCACCCCCAAAGTAGGCCCTGACGGCATTTGGTTTACCGACAGCGCCAACCTCGCCATCGGTAACCTGAATCCATCCACCGGCAATGTCCTCGAATACGCCATCCCCTCCGGCGCTTTTCCATTTTTCATCCAGATCGCCGCTGACGGCAGCAAGTGGTTCTCGGTAACCAGCGGCGTCGGACGCCTGGCTCCCAACGGAACCATCACCGAGTGGGACTTCACCCTCGAACACCCCGACGACAATATTGAGCAGCTCAGCATCGACCCCTCCGGCAACATCTGGTTCGCCGAGCGCAACTTCGATGGCGTGGGCGCCGCCGGCACCAACAAGGTGCGCCGCCTGAACCCAAAAACCAATCTCGTCAGCACCTACCTCGTGCCGACCTTTGGCGGCAATCCAGCCGGCGTGCAGGCCAACGCCGACGGAACAGTGTGGGTCTCTGAATATTTCGCCAATGCCTTCGCATTGCTCTTTCCCCAAATCGCCCCGCATACCGATGCGGTGGTAGCTCCCAACTCCCACGCCGGCGTCAGCAGTTCCAGCGGCGTTCCCGTCACCCGGTACGGCAAGCAAAACGGCGTTCCGACTACCGAAGCCCCCGCCGTTAACTCCGCGAAACCCAGCTTCACCCTTGGCTGGATCGAGTACCCCATCCCAACCGCGAACACGGAATCCGAAGACATGCGCGTCGATTCACTGGGACGCCTCTGGTACGAAGGAGACACCGGATATCTCGGAGTGCTGAATCCCGTCACCTCCGTTTTCACGCAATACGCTGTCCCGTCAGCCGACAGCGGCTATTACAACATTGCTCTCGATAAGCTGACCGGCAAGCTGTGGTTCAGCGAAGCCGGAGCCTTCGCGCCCGTCGCGACGAAAGTCGGAAACCTGAACATGGGTAAGTTCTGAAATAGCACCGGAGGCGTAATCTCTCATTCGATCGCGCCTCCGCAGACCTTCTGGTCGTTTATCGAGGCAGTTCTTCGCCAGTCTGTTCGCGGACCATGTACGCGGCGTACCAATCTGCCCAGTTGGGATCAACCTGCGCTTCATGCTTTCCGTGAGCCTCCGCGGCGCGCATCATCGCCTGTGCAAGGTCGTGCACCGACGCATATGTCATTTCCCCCGCAACGCGCCCGGGAAGGCGCATTGTCACTTCCTGCAGCAACCAGCCGTTGCCATCCGGATCTGTGAAGGAAACGAAAGAGCTGTAGCTGAGGCGCTCGATTTGCGGCCCAGTGACGCGGACGCCAATACCGGGAAACCTGCAGGCAGTCCCGTTCTCACAATGAAAGATCTCGCTCGCCTCTACACCGCGCGCGATGAGTTCCTCGCGCGCAGCCTCAATATCTGAGACGGCCAGCAGCATCGCCCGGGCCGAACCGGGCGCCGCTGGCGTGAGGTTCACCCCGAATTGAACTGAGCTACCTGAACCAGGAGGCGTGAATTGGATCAGGCGGAAGTCGGCGCCGACAACGCGGTCGGCATCGAGCCGCCACCCGAGCTTTGAGTAGAATGCCTTTGCGCGGTCGACATCCGAGACGGGGATGACGACCACTTCAAGCTTCATATCGACATTTGCGACGCTCGTGCTCATTGCTGACTCCTGTATTGCGAGGGATGGCGGCCGTCCTCATATCCCTGAAGGAATGAAAACACCGAGGTCATCCCATTGGTTGATGATAGGAGACCTTACGCACCCTCGACGATGCGAAAGTCGCGATCCGCTCCGGAGCCGAGCGCCTGAAGTATCTTCTGGTATGCCTCGCTCTCATGAGCAGCGAGAACAATCGCGTATCTGTCGAATTCATGGTGACTCATTTCAACGCAAATGCAGTATCAGATACTACTGCGAAAGCCCGCTTGCCTTACGCTGCGTGTCTCTCCGTCGCGACGCCGTTCCTGGCTTCGATGGCCTTGACGCTCGCTGTAAACGCCCTTTCTAAAACGCTCCCGCCGATGGTGCTGAGTACCAGGCCCAGCAGCCGTCCCTTGAGATTCTTGCCCTCGCGAATGACAACCATATCAATGTCTGTGGTGCCGTCGGGCCGACGTGTAAACGTGTAGGTGTGGCCTGAAGCGCCGCCCCAAAGATTCGAGTCGGTCGTCGTGAGGACGACGTGGTCAGGATCGGACCAGTCGTAGTGCAGGCGTTCCCATATGCCTCCAGAGCCTTCGGTGACGTCGGCCTGTGTGCGGCTCCGCTGATGCACCTTGAGGTACTCGTCGGCGCTGTTGCCGAAGAGCTTCGAACGGCCAGGTCCGAAGTCGGTAAGCCCGGCGATGTATTGCTCGGGTGTAAGTCTAGTTGTCTGGTGAAAGCGGATCGTGGGCATGTGCTTCTCCTTTTTGCGTTGAACACTCTTTGTCGGGCGGCCGGAACTGCCCGCCTGCGCAGTTAGCCGCGAAAAATAGGGGCTCCGAAGGGCGCGCCCGTCATTCCGCCATCCACTACCAACTCAATCGCGTTGATGTACGACGAATCATTGGAGGCAAGGAAAAGCACGGCTTTGGCCAGTTCTTCCGGTTCCCCCCAGCGGCCCAGCGTAATCGAAGAGGAGATGAAGTCAGCGAGCTTGGCCGATTGCTCTGCACTGTCGTTGGCGCGGGCACCGCGCTTCCAGATGGGAGTCTTCGTTGCTCCGGGTGCGACGACATTCACGCGGATATTGCGCGGTGCAAGATCGGCAGCGATCGCGCGCGCCAGGGAGACAATGCCTCCCTTGGTAGCTGCATATGCAGCCATGCCCGGTTGGCCAAGATAGTTGTGTACCGATCCGTTGAAGATGATGCTGCCGTTGTCGTTCAGCAGCTGCGCGGCGGAATTGACGGTAAAAAACGCGCCGTTCAGATTGGTATGGATGATGTTCTCAAAAATAGTTTCGTCAGTCGCGCCAGTAGGCGTCTTGCCGGAAATGCCTGCATTGGCAAAGACGATATCCAGCTTGCCGAAGTCCTTGGCAAGATCCGCGAAGAGCCGCTGACGATCTTCCGCCACAGTAACGTCGGCGCGATAGCCATGCGCTCTCGATCCAAGTTCGGCGACTGCTTCATCCAGTGTCGTCTGATCGCGGCCGGTGATGGCCACCTCGGCGCCTTCTGCGATGAAAAGACGGGCTGTGGCGAGACCGATGCCGCTGTTCCCGCCGGTGATGAGAGCCTTTTTGCCTGCTAATTTCATGATTTTCCTCCTTGACGATTGCATCTATGATGATCGTCATACATATGATATGATGGTTATCATAGATGGAGGATGCAGGAAAAAATGCGCTATCCCGCCGAAGAAACCGCTGTCAGGCATGAACGGATTGTGAAAGAGGCTTCCCGGCTCTTCCGCGAGCGAGGATTTGAGAACGTAACTGTGGGAGAGGTAATGAAGGCTGCGGGCCTTACGCACGGCGCGTTTTACGCACACTTCGCATCGAAGCAAGAACTGCAGAAAGCTGCGGTTGCCTACGGACAAGAGCTTTCGGCAGGTCGCGCTCGGGTCCACGGTGCGACGAAAAAGGGCAGGCGAGCGTACGCTGATCGGTATTTAAGCGCCAGGCATCGGGACAATCCCGGAAATGGCTGCACCATGGCCGCACTGGGGCAGGAGGTGGCACGCTCGACGCCCGAACTCAAAGCCGCATTTGAGCGGGGATTCGAGGAAATTCTCTCCGCACAGGGCGGGGACCGAAAAGAGGCAATCTTCGAGACAGCCGCATTGCTCGGCGGCGTCGTGCTGGCTCGCGCCGTGCAGGACTCACAACTCTCAGACGAGATTCTTAAGAGTGTTCGACAGAAGCTCGGTTGACGCTTGGTCCAGCGGTGAGAACAATGACAAAGCGCTAATCGATCACTGCTTACGCACATTCTCCAGATAAACTTTTATAAACGCGCACCTCGGTAGGGACAGGCAAATAGACGGAAGCCGACTTCCTTATTAGCAATTCGTATCAGTTTCCGAAATCCTCGTTTCTGGGAAACGTTCTAAGGCGCGGATAAGGGAATTTTATTGGACCATTTGTCGAATTCGGGTCCGGCGATTCGACGAGATGGTAAAGGCAGGCAAATCGGCCCGCCGAAGACCGTTCCATGAAAGGGAGAAATCGTGGCGCAGTATTTGGTTGCTATTCACCACCCCGACGACTACGACCCGTCTCTCGAGGACGAAGCGATGCACCGCGATATTGACGTACTCAACGAAGAGATGAAGGCTGCCGGTGTCAGGATCTTCGTTGGCGGCCTGTCCCGGGCAAGCAGAGCGAAGTCGCTGCGAACGCAGCCCGATGGTAAGGTGCTGATCACAGATGGGCCGTACTTGGAGACCAAGGAGCATGTGGGTGGTTTTTGGGTGTTGGAAGCCGCTGACCTGGACGAAGCGCTGGCGTGGGGGCGCAAGGCCGCCGTCGCCTGTCGGGCGCCGGTCGAGGTACGCCCGCTTAACTGACGGAGGGAATGAGTGACTCGGCGATGATGCATGAGCTGACGGCGCGTCCGGTAAGCAGCCTTGCAGCAAGCGAGCAGATGAATCTCGCGGGTGTTCGAGAATGGACATGTAGGAGGAAGAGTGACCACTGGCGAGCCGGGCATTGAAGCTCTCGCACAAGCTATATCACTGATGAGCAATATCTTAGACTTTGACGCGCTTTGGCACGCTGCATGCTGGCGTACCACGCAGTGCTATCGTTCCTAAGAACAATGTCCCTGGGAGGCGGCTATGGCAGGACTGCTTCGGGATACACGCTTTGCCGTGAGGCAACTGCGCAGGAATCTCGGATTCACGATTGCGGCTACGGTGATGCTGGCTGTTGCCATCTGCGCCAACAGCACGGTTTTCAGCTGGATCAACGGAACCATGCTGCATCCGATTCCTGGAGCGCGGCATACCGGTGAACTGGTGAGCGTGATGCGAGGCGCGTGGAGCACCTCTCCAACGCCGCCCCTCTCTTATCTCGACTACCGCGATCTGAGAGATCAGAATCAGAGCCTGACCGGGCTTCTTGCCTATCACTCTGACTGGATCACGTTGACGCGCGCGGGAGCCGCGCCTGAGCGCATCTATATCGGGAATGTGTCAGCGAACTTCTTCGACGTGCTGGGAGTGAAGCCTCTGCTGGGGCGGTTCTTTTTGCCCGAGGAAGAAACGCGGCCCGACGCCCAGCCGTATGTCGTGCTCGGCTATTCAATATGGAAGACGCGCTATGCGGGAGACCCGCAGATTGTGGGCAAGACGATCGAGATCGCCCGGCATCCTGTGACGGTGATCGGCGTAGCGCCCGAGGGGTTTATCGGGGCGGCGCCGGGGCTTCGGGACGATGCATGGCTGACGCTGAATCCCCTTGGGACGAACGAGTATGGGCTCACGCATCGCAGCATCAACTTTCTAATTGTGTTGGGAAGGCTGCGGCCGGGAATGAGCCGCGAGCAGGCGACGAAGGACCTCGAAACAATCATGCGGCGCATCGTGGCCGCCTATCCGAACGATCACCTGGGAACGAACACCATCACGCTGGACCCGATGTGGCGATCGCCGTTTGGCGCGAACGGCTACATGGCTGCCACGCTGCCCATCCTGATGGCCATCGCCGGAGTGGTGCTGCTGCTGACCTGCGCCAACGTGGCTACGCTAATGTTGGTCCGGTTTGTGTCGCGGCGGCGGGAGATTGCGATCCGCCAGTCGCTGGGGGCGCAACGCGTGCAGCTGGTGCGGCAGATGGTGCTGGAGGGCGTGATTCTCTCGACCGGTGCGGGAGCGCTGGCTCTGTTGCTGACGTCGTTGACGGCGAAGACCTTCGCTCGATTCATTCCCGCAAACTCGAACCCCATTGCGCTCAACGGAACCGTGGATCAAAACGTGGTGATCGGGATCGCGGTGTTGGCGGCGCTGGCCAGCGTGCTGTCCGGCGTGTTTCCGGCGTGGCGATCGTCGCATGTCCCTGCGTCTGAGGCGCTCAAGGATGAGTCGTCAAGCATCTCAGGAAGCTCGCACAACCGGCGGCTGCTCAGCGGCCTGGTGGTGGCGCAGATCGCGCTTTCGCTGGCGCTGCTGGTGACTTCCGGGCTGTTTCTGCAGACGCTGCGCCATCTCGCAGCGGGCGACCCCGGGTTCGAGCAGGATCATGTATTGACAGTGTCTGTGGGACTGTATACCGCCGGCTACTCCAGCGAAGAGGTGGATGCGATCTGCCACAAGATTCTCGATCGAGTAGCGGTATTGCCGACCGTAACGGTTGCGTCGCTCACCGATTGGATGCCAATGAACTTCAGCAGAAAGACGGATGACGCATACCCGGAAGGCTATGCGCCACGCCCGCATGAATCGCTCGAGGTGCAACATGCCGAGGTGACACCTCGATACTTCGAGACTCTGGGCGTTCCGATTCTCGAAGGGCGCGACTTCGCACAGTATGACAACCAGACGGCGCCGCGGGTAGCGATTGTGGACGAGACGGCCGCGAAACGGTTTTGGCCAGGGCAGGACCCGGTCGGGAAGAGGCTCCATATAGGGAACAGCGTTGCCACGGTCATTGGCGTGGTGAAAAACACGAAGCATGAGTTTATGAACGAACGTCCTGCGCCGATGGTCTACATGAGCTACTTCCAGCGAGGTTTCGAGACCATTGTGCAGGTGAAGACGCGAGGGAATCCCGAGGACATAGCTCCGGCCGTAGAGCGCACAATTCACGAGATTGATGGGCGGGCACCAGTGTTCGACGTGCGCACCATGCGCGAGACCACGCAGATGGCGACGATCTTTGCCGTCATGCAGAGCACGTTTGCGGGCATCCTGGCGGCGATCGCGCTCGTCCTCGCGACGACTGGCATCTATGGCGTAGTGGCGTACCGCACGGCATTTCGCACGCACGAGATCGGCATCCGCATCGCACTCGGCGCTTCGCCCGGCGACGTTCAGAGGCTTGTTTTGTTGCAAGGGCTTTCGCTCACAGCTATCGGACTCAGTTTAGGGCTGGCGCTCTCGTTCAGCGTCACGCACTTCATTGCCGCGTTTCTCTACGGGGTGGGAGCCAACGATCCTCTGACGGTCATCGTGGTAGTGGTATTACTTGGGGCGATGTCGCTTCTCGCATGCTACTTTCCCGCGCGACGCGCGACGCGCATCGATCCCGTTGCTGCAATACGCGCGTCGTAAACGAAGGCGAATTCGCGCCGAGGTTGAGCAGTCCTAGGGAGGGTCGAGCCCTCCAACGCTCCCGCCGAAGAATATTGATGCAATCAGGGCAATGCGCTCATTGAGCATTGCTTACGCACATTCTCCGCACTTCTCGTCATTTACCGGGCCGGTCCACAGCCTTATGGCTGAAGTTGGCCAGCGTACTCAGCGGCCACGATGTTACTCTGAACTGCTTCCATGGCCTTCGCGTTGGGCATTCCTCGCGTCATCACTCCCTCAAAGAAATAGCCCGTGGCCCAATTGCTGTTATCGCCGCCGATCCCGAGGATGATGGCTCCTTCCTGTTTCATCGGTTGATAACCGTTGGGAAGAGGGATGATGCCAGTGCTGGTCAGTGCTCCCGACTGGGCGTTGCCCTGGTAGATGGCGTAGGTGTGCTGACCGTCGGCGGCGCCCATGTCCGTTACGAAGGCCGTGCCGGCGGGCACGACGAGATGGCCGTAGATGCCGTTCTCCATGTCGAGTCCTGCATCCGGCTTGCATGGGTTGCCGCGGCACATGATGTTAATGGCGTCCATGTGGCCAGCGTCGTTATCGAGGTTGTTGGTCTCGGCGTTCCCGAAGTCGAAGCAGCACTTCTCGTTCAGATGGAGCGCGGAGGTAACCATATATACGCCCTCGGGCTGACCCTTGACCGCTGTGCCTTTGGGCGCGTCGTTGCGGTAGCCCATGCCCGAAGAGATGGCGATGCCGTAGACCTTGTGCCTGCCCACGGTTACCGGGAGAGCGTTGGCCACGGCAGGGACGTCGTATCCGTGGGGACCAGGGCCATGCGCTGCGCCTCCGGGAGGCGCGGGCGTGAGGTCGTTATGATTGGGCGACTGGTCGTACAGTTTGGTGATCGTGCAGGATGTGTTGGCACAAAAAGTGTCCTGCATCGCCGAGTTGGCGTAGCCATCGGGGAGGAGACCTATGTTGCTCTGGGACTTATCTGACTTGCGTGTGACCTGGTAAAGCGGGCCGGTGTAAGCGCGATACAGGGCGCGGGTGGTGCTGTAGGCAGCGACACAGGGAGTTGCGGATGCGTAGAGGTCGCACGGACGGGGTGAGGACTGTTGCGCCGGCGCGACTCCGGCCTGGGCGATCGCGAGAACGCAAAGAATGACTGCGGGCAACGGAATCTTTCCGAACCATGACAACGATTTGGGTTGCATAGGATGTTTGGTGAGTCCCTTTGCTTTGTTGGTTTCCGCTTTTCCGCCTGACCGTTGGTTTTGGACAACGGAATTCTAGCATCGAATACCTGTCAAGCCCCTGAAGCAAAAAATCTCGTAATTCACACAATCTAAAGCGCAAAAATCGGGCCGATTCCGCCGATTATTATCCCTAAAATTGCTAAACTGGAAGTAGAAAGGAAAAGCCCACTATACCCCGGTGGGCTTTCTCTATTTCCGCGGCGAGATGCAGCTAAGCCACTTTAGAAAGAGGAATTTAGCAAAAAGATACCCCCCGGGGGGATCCCCCGGAATCCCTGTATTTCGAATTCGGAATCGCCCATCGCCTCGACGCGCACCCGCCATTCAGGGCACAATGATCTGTCTCGAATACCAGGGAGGAAATGAATGGCGCAAGAAGCTTGTCCCCACGTCAAAGACCACGTAAAGAAGGTCAAACCCAGCAGCAAAGGCTGCGAAGAGTGTCTTAAACTCGGCGACACCTGGGTGCATCTCCGCATGTGCACCGAGTGCGGCCACGTCGGCTGCTGCGACTCCTCGAAGAACCGCCACGCACGCGCCCACTTCCACACGACCCAGCACCCCATCATCAAGTCAGCCGAACGGGGGGAGAACTGGAGCTGGTGCTACATCGACGATAGGTACATCTCATAAGTCAGACCGCAAAACAAGATCGAACCCCTATTGCCTGACCCCGATGGCTGACTCGATGAAACAGGACCCAGCCCTTGAGCTGCTGAACGAAGCTCTGCCGAAGCTGCAACAGGCCTTCGCGCATCTTCCGTCGGCAGAGAACTCGTCCGACCCAACGGCGACCGATGCCATGCGTTCGGTCCTCGCCCAGCTGACAGAACGTCTCGCCGACAACTACCCCTACTTCCACCCGCTCTACGCCGGGCAGATGCTCAAGCCGCCCCACCCCATCGCGCGCGCAGCCTATGCGATGGCCATGTGGATTAACCCCAACAACCACGCTCTCGACGGCGGCCGCGCCAGCTCGCGTCTCGAAGTCGAAGCAGTCCGCGAAATTGCCGCGATGTTCGGCTGGGCGGAATACCTGGGTCACCTCACTAGTGGCGGAACTTTTGCCAACCTCGAAGCCCTCTGGATAGCGGGAAAGTTGGCTCCGGGAAAGAAGATTATCGCGTCAGAACATGCTCACTACACCCACAACCGCATCAGCGCCGTGCTTGGCCTGCCGTTTGAAAGCATTGCCGCCGATACGCGTGGACGTATCGATTTGGCCGCACTCGAAGCCGCGCTCCAGTCCGGAGAAATTGGCACGGTCATAGTTACGTTAGGAACCACCTCGACAGGCGCCCTCGATCCGCTGGACAAAATACTGGATCTGCGCGAACGCTATGGGTTCCGCATTCATGTCGATGCAGCCTATGGCGGCTATTTCAAGCTGGTGTCAAACCTGGCCCCGGATACTGTGCGCGCTTTCGCACGAATCCACGAGGCCGACTCGATCGTCGTCGACCCCCACAAACACGGCCTGCAGCCCTACGGATGCGGCTGTATTCTCTTCCGCGACCCTTCGGTGGGAGGCTTCTACAAGCACGATTCTCCCTACACCTACTTCACCTCCAACGAACTGCACCTGGGCGAAATCAGTCTGGAGTGCTCGCGCGCCGGAGCCGCCGCAACCGCCCTGTGGGCGACCCAGAAACTGCTTCCTCTTACGCCTGACGGTCAATTTGCGAACGGACTCGCGTGCGGCCGAATGGCTGCCTTGCGCGTCTATGAGAGATTGAAGCAAGACACACGTTTGTTGACTGGTCCCGAGCCGGAATTGGATATCTTGGTATGGACCGTGAAAGCGCGTACATTAGAGGAGTCATCGCGGCTGGCTACGGCGGTTTTTGATCTTGCAGCCGAGCAGGATTTGCATCTGGCTCTGGCTCAGGTGCCGATCGGCTTTTTCGGAGCCGGCGTCTGGCCCGGTGCACCATCCGGCAGCAGAGTGAACTGCCTCCGGTCGGTGCTCATGAAGCCGGAACATCTGAACTGGGTGGATGCAATATGGAGCAGGTTGAGTCAGGCAGCGGCGCGAGCAATCTGATCGAAGAAGCAGTCGAGCGGTTGGTGCTGGAAAACAGTGCGTTGCGTGTGACCATTCTGCCTTCGCTCGGCGGGAAGATCGCATCCATTCAGCTCATGCCGGACGGAGAGGAGTTGCTGCAGCAGCCGCTGCAACCCTACGCTGCCCGCACTCGATATATGAGCTTCGACTCGAGCGATGCCAGCGGCTGGGATGAATGTCTCCCTTCCGTTGCTGCCTGCGAAGTGCAAACTGCAAACGGTGTTGCACAAATTCCGGATCATGGTGATTTCTGGCAGGTAGCCTGGAAAGTAGTCGCGCAAAGCGGGAACGAGCTGACAATCTCCGCAGACGGTTTCACCCTCCCTCTACGGTTCATCAGAACCTTGCGGCTTGATGGCACTCGCCTTCATATTGCTTATACGGTCGAAAACCCGAGCAGCGAAGCGGTGGAATATATATGGTCGGCGCATCCTCTATTTGCGGTCGAAGCAGGTGACAGGATTATCCTGCCTGCTTCGGTCAGGGAGGTAATTGTCGAAGGCTCTGCGCAAAACAGACTTGGCGAGCGCGGAACCAAACAGGCATGGCCGCATGCAACCCTGAAGAACCAGGAGATGGCGGATCTCACTGTTGCAGGCAAAATTACGGATGGAATTGGCGACAAGCTTTTTACTGTCGCCCCGCGTGAAGGGTGGTGCGCTATCGAACGCAAGCGTCTGCAACGCCGCGTTGAGTTGCGTTTCGATGCGCAGGAATTGCCCTGGCTGGGACTTTGGATCTGCTATGGCGGCTGGCCGGAACACTATGCCAATCGCCAGCAGTGCGTAGCCCTAGAGCCCTGTACGGCCGAAGGCGATTCGCTGGCAAAGGCAGCAGAGCAGGGCCGCGCGTGCCGACTTGCCCCGGCTGCTGAAGATCGTTGGTCGCTCGAACTCAATGTGGGTGGTGTATCGTAGTCACGCGCGCTTAAATTTTCCGAGGCTCATTAGAATGTTAGATGTAAGCGGTATCAAAACGCTCCACAGGGAACAATTCGGTAAAGAGCCCGTTGTCTTCATGGCTCCCGGCCGCGTCAACCTGATTGGCGAGCATACCGATTACGCCGACGGCTTTGTGATGCCAGCCGCGATTGATTTCGCCACCATCGCGGCGATCTCTCCAGCCAGCGACAGCAATGCAACCGTCTTCTCCAGGAACTTCAACGAATCGATCAGCCGCGCGCTCGATACGATTGGCACTCACGGCTCACACCATTGGAGCGACTATCCATTCGGTGTTCTCGCGATCCTGCAGCAGGAGGGGATTGCCGTTCCCGGTTTTCATCTGACTCTGGATGGTGATGTTCCGCTGGGAGCGGGGCTTAGTTCTTCGGCATCGATCGAAGTCGCCAGCATGCTCGCGATGCTCCACATTGCCGGTACCTCGTTGCCCCTGCCGAAGGTCGCACTGCTCTGCCAGCGTGCAGAGAATGATTACGTAGGCGCTCCGTGCGGAATCATGGACCAGTTTGTATCGTGTTGCGGCGCTGCGGATCATGCTTTGCTTCTCGATTGTCGCAGTCTTGCCTTTCGGCTTGCACCCATTCCAAAACATTTGAGTCTCGTGATTTGCAACACCATGGTGAAACACTCCCATGCCGGCGGCGAGTATGGTTCGCGTCGCGCCGAAGTTGAGAAAGGCACCGCCATCCTGCGAAGCCACCGTCCGGAGATTCGGTTATTGCGCGATGCTACCGTCGAAGATCTCAACCGCTGGGGCCATGAGATGCCAGCGAACGTCCTCAAGCGCTGCCGCCATATCATCACGGAAAACATCCGCACAGTGGCAGCTGCGGATGCTCTTGAAGCAAACGACCTGACGACATTGGGGCGTCTTATGGCTGAGGCTCACGCCAGTTACCGTGATGACTTTGAAGCAAGCTGCCGCGAAGCCGACATCATGGTCGAACTCGCCAACAAGCAGGAAGGTTTGGTGGGCGCGCGGCTTACCGGCGGGGGTTTCGGCGGCTGCACGGTGAACCTTGTGGAATCAACGCATGCCGAAGAATTCGCTGCAAATGTTTCCGCCGGTTATGAAGAGCTTACCGGCATTCATCCTGAAATCTATCAGAGCCATGCGTCGGCGGGCGCACACAAATTGGAGCAACATGCGCCCGTTTCTCAGAGCTGATGCATTCATTTCGGTAATGACACAATGGTGACTTTTGATATCCCCTTTTATGCAGAATTCCCGGGATGCGCTTGGTAAAATTTGAGAGCTGGATTTGCTTGCTGTGCCGCCGAGAAGTAAAGGCAGGCGGCGCCAGAAATTATGTCCGCGCAGCTTTTCGATCGACAGCCGTGTTCTGTTGACTATCTGCGCGGGGAGATGAGTTGAATGAGTCTTATAACCGGTTTTGCTTCTCTCAAGGCCAATGAGAGTTCGCGCATTGCTTACTTTTCCATGGAAATTGCCGTAGCTCCTGATATGCCCACGTACAGCGGAGGACTGGGCGTTCTTGCGGGTGATACCTTGCGCTCTGCCGCTGATATGGGCTTGCCCCTGGCTGCGATCACGCTGGCGCATCGCAAGGGCTACTTCAAGCAGCATCTGGATCAGGATGGTCTGCAGACCGAAGAGCCACAGCCTTGGAAGATCGAAGAAAAGCTGTCGCTTGAGGAACCCGTTGTCACCATCACGCTTGAAGGGCGCGAGGTCGCGCTGCGAGCGTGGCGCTATGATCTCATCGGAGTGTCGGGGCACAGGATTCCGATTTACTTTCTCGACGCAGACCTCGAGGAAAATGATCCTCTTGATCGCACTCTGACCGATTTTCTCTACGGCGGCGACGGCGACTACCGCCTGCGCCAGGAGATCATTCTCGGCATCGGCGGAGTCCGTATTCTCGATGCCCTCGAATATAAAGCTACTGTCTATCACATGAACGAGGGACACGCCGCGCTGCTGACTCTCGCACTGATGGAGGATCAGCTGAAGGGTGCTGCTCTTTCGTCGGCTACCGATAAGGATGTGGCTGAAGTCCGTGAACTTTGCGTTTTTACGACGCATACGCCAGTACCGGCGGGCCACGATCGTTTCTCTCTTGAACAGGCCAACCGCATTCTAGGCCGGGACCGCGTATCTTATCTCGAACGCAACGGCTGTTTTCACGAGAGCCTGTTGAACATGACATACGTTGCGTTGCGCTTCTCACGCTTTGTAAACGGCGTAGCCATGCAGCACGGAAAAGTCTCCCGCGTCATGTTTCCCGACTACAACATCAGCGCCATCACCAACGGCGTTCATGCGGCGACATGGACTGCGGCTTCGTTCCAGGCCGTCTATGATCGTCGCATGCCGCGCTGGCGCCAGGACAATGTAACGCTGCGCTATGCCATCGACATTCCCGAAGAAGAGATCGAAAGCGCGCACGCAGCTGCCAAACAACTGCTGATCGACGCGGTCGCGCAGCGTGCCGGCGTTGCTCTTAAGCCCGACGTCTTCACGATTGGCTTTGCCCGGCGCGCGGCCACCTACAAACGCGCCGATCTTCTTTTTACCGATCCGGAGCGACTCGTGCGCTGTGCCCATGAATTCGGCGGATTGCAAATCATTTATAGCGGCAAAGCGCATCCGGCAGACGAGCCAGGCAAGGCAAAGATCCATTATGTCATCGAACTGGCGAAGAAGCTGGATTCCAATGCTCTGCATATCGTCTACCTCGAAAACTACGAATGGACGCTCGGTGCACTGCTCACAGGCGGCGTAGATGTATGGCTCAATACGCCCAAGCGTCCGTATGAGGCATCCGGAACAAGCGGTATGAAGGCCGCCTTGAACGGCGTGCCCAGCCTCAGTATTCTTGACGGCTGGTGGATTGAAGGCTGGATTGAGGGTGTGACCGGATGGGCGATCGAAGACCACGAAGATGAGGCCGCAGAAGCAAACTCTCTCTACGACCAGCTGGAACATGTGTTGTTGCCGCTCTTCTATGAGCAGCCGCAGCAATGGCGTCGCATCATGCGCTCTACGATTGCCTTGAATGGCTCATTTTTCAACACGCAGCGCATGCTGGAACAATATGTTGTCAACGCTTATTTCCCGGAACAGCGTATCACCGAATTAACCGAGGAGCCGGAGCCTGCCCTGGCAAGGTAACCGGTAGAATTACGCCGAGGTACTTGGCTTGAACAATCCAAGTCTTACGAAAGACTTGGATTGCGAGAACTAAGACAGCATCCCATAATGCGTGAAATCGTGTTTCAATCTCCGATAGCCGACTTCTGAACGTTGAATAGTAGAGGAGTGCGCAATGACGGACAAAAACATGATCGAGAAGTTCTCGATGGCAGAGCTCTCGCGGTTGCGCCAGGAATTGATGCAATCGGGAATTGATTCAAGGCAGGCCGCCGAATTGATCACAGCATTTCTCGGCGCGCACGGATATGGCGTAAATTCCGCGCTGGTTCCCGATGTGCTTCCGCGTCTGGAGGGCTTCGGTTGTTCCGTCGATTGCATCCAGGCCGAGCTGGAGCGTGTCGCGCTGGTGATGTGAAGCCGTTATTCAACGGCTTGCATCTCGGCTTTCAGCGATGTTGCATAAGACAACGATAACTTCCTCAAGAACAACCTCGACGCGTCGAACTCGGAAAGCTGAAAGGAAACGAGGGAGATCAGAACTACGATGTTCCCGCAGGCACCGATCTCGCAAAGTTCCGCGCGTCTTCGGGACAGCAAACCTGGAAGCATTTTGAGGCACGAGAAACCATGTCATTCAGCATGACGCCTGCGAAGTCCTGGCAATTAAGTGGACCAAGTTGCCCCTGCGTCTGCGAATAACCGAAAGGCCTCAACTACTGTTTGCGTTACTTCATCCCGATTTCGCTTTGTCATCAATTCGTGTCCTGCAGCGGTGATCGGCAGCAGTCGAGTGCGTGCTGGGATGAGCTTTAACGCATCTTCCATTTCCGCGATGGAACCGAAGCCGTCCCGCATGCCGTGAACGAACAGCGCCGGGGTCCGAAGGGATGAGAAGTGGCCGGTGCGCAGTTCGTCCGGCCGTTGCGGCGGATGGAGCGGGTAGGATAGCAGCAGAAGGCCATCGGCCAGACCATGTTCAGCCGCAGCCAGCATCGAAGCTTGTCTCCCTCCGTAGGAATGACCGCCGAGAAACATGTGACCTGAAGTTTGTCGGCGCATCGATGCAATCGCAGCGCGAAGTCCCGCCTGATCGCCCTGCGCGCTCCCGCGCGGCGGAGGGCCGTGGGGTCGTGCCTGGCGGAAGGAAAGATCGCAGCGGAGGACGACCATGCCCGAGGCGCAGAACGCCTCCGCCAGTGCGATCAGGAGTGGGGAGTTGCAGTTTGCGCCCGCGCCGTGGGTCAAGACGAGGCAACCTCCACCTGAGTTTGTTGGCTCGTGGAGATTGCCTCGAACTGGTACTTCCTCGGAAGTGTCAACGAACTCTCGATAGGTGTTCATACCAAGAGCCTACTGCAGGGACGGCGCTAGCCCTTCATGAACTCCAGCAGATCGGCATTGACCTTGTCTTTAAGGGTAGTGCACATGCCGTGAGGTGCGCCCGGATAGATTTTCAATACCGCACCTTTGACGAGTTTCGATGAGAGAAGCGCGGAGGCTCCAATCGGCACGATCTGGTCGGCGTCACCGTGAAGAATGAGGGTCGGGACATCGAACTTCTTGAGATCTTCAGTGAAGTCGGTCTCCGAGAAGGCCTTGATGCAGTCATAGACGGACTTATGTCCAGCCAGCATTCCCTGCAGCCAGAATGAGTCCCGCACACCCTGCGAGGGCTTCGCGCCGGGGCGGTTGTAGCCATAGAAAGGTTCGCTGAGATCCTTGAAGAACTGGGAGCGATCCGCAAGGACAGCGGTCCGGATCTGATCGAAGGCATCGATTGGCAGACCGCCTGGGTTGGCCTCTGTCTTCAGCATCAGCGGCGGGACTGCTCCGATGAGAACTGCCTTGGCAACACGCCTTGTGCCGTGCCGGCCAATGTAACGGGCAACCTCGCCGCCGCCGGTAGAGTGGCCCACATGAACAGCATCCTTGAGATCGAGCGTTTCCGTCAGCACTGCAAGATCATCGGCGTAGGTATTCATCTCATTGCCATCCCACGTCTGAGTCGACCGTCCGTGCCCGCGACGGTCGTGAGCGATGCAGCGATATCCGTGGGAGGCGAGGAAAAGCATCTGGTCCTGGAAAGTGTCCGCGCTCAGTGGCCATCCATGGCTGAAAACCACGGGCTGTCGCTGCCCCAGTCTTTGTAGTAGATCTGTGTTCCATCCGACGTGCCTACGTGTGGCATTTGGCGCTCCTTTAACATCCGTTGATTGTGCGTAATGATCAGTTCGGTTTACAAATCATCGAGATGGAAAGACACGCGACATTGCTATAGGCACAGAGCGCCGACTACGCAGTCACGCGATTTCTGTGGGCTTGTTGAACTGGATGATTTTCGTGCTCGTAAATAAAGCAACAGGTGCCTGATGACTATAAGGCGCGGCACTACGACGCAGCTTCCGAACGCTCGACGAACTCGTTTTTCTGTTTGGGACAACTCTCTTTGCCGAGCTGATTTCCGAAATGCGACCCTCTTGTCGCTGTATAAGTGGAAGTCGCAGCATGGCGGCGCATGTGTGTTGATCGACTTGCGCCACATCCAGATGCAGCAGCCACGCGCAGACTTCACGAGACAGACCAACGAGGATTCGCAGCACATAGCAGTAGCGGAGATGCCGCGGGAGGATTAAAACGCAGCGCAGCTCAAAGGGAAGAACTGAGGCCGCGCGAGCCAGTTCTTCCTCCTGTTCAGTCGGAGCTTCTAGCTGCTGGTCGATTGAGTAATGAACTGCACGCCGAAATAAGGTCTTGCCGAAGAGGTCGTCGGGGCAGGACATGCGGACGCTTTCCAATATTGCCGATTCGGCGCGCTGCACGCTGCCGGTCAGCAAGAGCCCTGCAACGAAGGCATTTTCCAGAGTTTCATGCATCTTGAATTTCGTCGTCATTGGCGTAACCTCCGTTAGAGAGTTGAGGGATCGCAAGCTACTTCGCTTACGGGGACGCTGCTGCGGTCGCAGATGCCTGGGATGAAGAGTGCCGCTGGCTTGATACAAGTAACTATGAAGGAATCGAAGCCTATTGCGCATCACGAAATCGGCTGCTTTTCTACTACCACTTCAGAACACTGTGCTGATACCACTATCGAGCCAATCCAATGTCCGAAGGTCATTGAATGAGAAGTATTGTGCAAGTTTTCTTTATCTCGAAGAACGAGAAATATCAGGGATAATGATTTCCCGACGCCCAAACAAATATGCGTCGAGCGAAAACGCGCCTGCGCCAAGAACCGCGAGCGCTACGGCAACAAGAATTGCATCGATGACTCCTAATCCTGCGAAGAGCGAGTTGGGGACTTTGGAAGAGGCGCTAAACTCAAAACCCATGCTGACCAGCGCGGCGACGATGCTGACGATCGGGGTTAAGAATCCAATCACGAGCGAGCCGCCTGTCATGAAGACGAGCGCGCCGATGAGCCACTCTCCTGGAGTGGGAGTGCCCGTTGCAGCCAGGTAGCCCACTCCCTGTGCGACTGCAATGGAGCCGACTGCCAGTCGCAATAGAAGCAGCCCCAGACCAGGCCACCCACCCGGAAACGTGGAGAATAGCCTTCGCAGAGTCTCTCCTCCTCAATGTTTGCATCACGGCAAGGCTGAGCTTAGCGAATGCAGGGGCGATGGGCATCCCGAGGGCTTGGGATATTTTGATACCACGGACGAGGTATTGCCGGAATCACAATTGCATGATGCCGCGGCGTACGGCGATGGCGACTGCCTGGGTTCGATCGCTCGCGCCCAGCTTCTCCATGATGTGCTTGATATGAACCTTGACGGTCTCTTCGGAGATGAAGAGCCGTTCCGCGATCTCGCGATTCCGGTTTCCGCCGGCGACATGTCTCAAGACTTCGATCTCGCGAGCGCTCAGCGTTTCATCACTGAAATGCTCGGCAAGACGGGCAGCTATCTCCGGGGGAATACGTTTTTTTCCCGCGTGGACCTGGCGGATTGCTTCGACCAGGTCCTTGGGGGGCATGCTCTTGAGCGTGTAACCGCGAGCGCCAGCTTCGAGCGCACGCTGAACCTCGACGTCACCCTCGAACGTTGTCAGCATGATGACGCGGGCATCAGCAAATTCCGTGCGAAGCGCGATCAATACATCAATGCCGCTCATGTCGGGGAGTCGGAGATCCATGAGCGTGACGTCAGGTCGCAGTTCCCGGAAATACTGAATGGCCTCGCGGCCATTGGCGGCCTCGGCTGCCAGCAGCATATCGGGCTGGTTCCTGATGATCGTCGCGATCCCTTCCCTGAGGAGAGGATGGTCGTCAACGCAAAGAACTCGAATACGGGCTGAATCGTTCATTCCTGTTGCTCGCCTTTAAGGCTCTGTCCTCGAGGTTTTCGTGGATACAACTTCAGCCAACGCAACCGACCGCGTCCCGGCTGATGCGGGTATGCGACATTTCCCGGGACGATCAGCTCAACCTCTGTCCCTGCCGCGTTGCGACTCCATACCTTCAGCTTTGCTCCAATTCCCTCGGCCCGCTCACGCATTCCTGGGAGTCCCCAATGCCCTTCCCGGCCCGAACGCAGCACCTGGGGATCGATGCCGCAGCCGTCATCCCGAACCAGAACCTGCAGGTGACTGGTTGTGTATTGTACTTCAACCTCAATGCTGCTCGCGCGTGCGTGGCGGAATGCGTTTACCAACGCCTCGCGCCCGATACGGTAGACCTCGTCACGGATCACAGGGTGCAATGCGCGAGGCGGCCCGTCGACGATCACCTTGTATGCAGTCTCTTTCTGCACGGCCAGTTCCTGAGGCACATGGGAAAATGCCTGTTCAAGATTGGAAGACTCCCGGCCTGAGGAGCGCAGGCCACGAAGCGCATTTCTTCCCTCGTCGATGACTTGCGCCATGAGTTGCAGGACGCGGCTTAAAAGCGGTTTTGCAGGCGAATCTTCAGGTACTTGGTCCGCGACAATATGGAGTTGCATGGAGGCGCTGAGGAAGCCCTGCAGGAGTGTGTCGTGCAGCTCCTGCGCAATGCGCATCCGCTCCGCCAGTCGTTCTTCAAAGCGGACATTCAATTGCCTCGCCATCTGATGCATTCGCAGGCGATAGAAAATCCACACCATGCAAGCGAGTGCCAGCACGCACGAAGATTGAAACCACCACGCCTGCCAGAACGCTGGCTGGATTTTGAAAGGGAGCGTGGCCTCTGAGCCATTCCATTGACTGTAGCTGTTGGACGCTATTATGCGAAACCGATAGGGGCCTGGGCCAAGGTTTGTATAGACTGCCTGTCGGGTCGCTACCGGTTCGCTCCAGTCATGGTCGAAACCATCGAGTCTATAGCGAAACCGCACTCGATCCGGTACGGCAAAGCTCAACCCTGAATAATCGAAGACGATTCTCTGCTGAGATGCGGGAACGTGTACCGGCTTCTGCAGATCGACTTGATTTCCGTCGGCGAAGATAGCTTCGATATGAGCGATCGCCGGCGCCGAGTTACTTTTTATTTGGCTGGAATCGACTGCCGAGATGCCGCGATTGAGGGAAAACCAGACGCGTCCCTGCCGGTCGCTAACAACCGACCGGTTCCGTCTCACGCCTTCGTTTCCGTGCAAGCCATCCGCCTGATTGTACTCATGAACATCTTCTTCCCTAAGCGTGCCATGTAGCAATTGACTGCGATTCACTCTGAGCACATGATTCGCCGTTGCGAGCCACAGGGATCCGCTACTGTCCTCGGCCAGCCCAAAGATCGGCTCGCTCAAAGACTCCGGAGTTTGATGAGTTGTATAGATGTGGTTTGCACTCAGGGCGGCCAGGCCGTTCGCAGTGCCGACCCATAAAATCCCTTCCGAGCCCTGTAAGAGGCAAATCACGTCATCCGACGGCAGGCCATCTTTTTGCGCGTAGATTCGCCAGCGGTCATTTGAAAATGAGCTCAGGCCGTCTGGGGTGGCAAACCACATTGTGCCGTCTGTGCCTTCATCGATCGCAGCGACTGTGTTGGAACTCAGGCCATTCGTTGACGTGTACGTCGTGAACTTTCCGTCTTTGAATCTGCTCACACCGCCACTGAGTGTGCCTGCCCACACCGTTCCGTCACGATTCTCGTGGACTGAATAGACGCTGTTTTGGGCGAGTCCCTGTTGTGCGGTATACGTCTCTGTCGTGAGGCCGCTTCCCTGAAAGCGCAGATGTGTAAGGCCGCCGCTCTGCCTCCCAATCCATAATTCATCTTTGTTGCCTGTGATCGAATAGACGATGTCGTCGCCTATTCCGGCACTTGTCACGTGTCCGACTTTTCTATTCTTGATCCAATAGAGGCCGCCATTCGATGGAGCGGCCCAGGTGCGATCCTCAACATCGGCGAAGATGGGCCCGTTGTTCTCTGAGGGAAGACCTTCAGTGCGCGAATATGTCACGAACGCTCCGCCACGCAGACGTTGCAGACCATCGGCATTTCCTGCCCAGAGGTTCCCTTCGCGATCTTCAAACAGTGCGGTCACGTCTTCATTCGACATTTCGTTCGGGTTATTCAGGCCAGCAACGCCCTGTGAATTGAACCGCAGCAGCCCGTGTGCTGTGCCAACCCAAAGGTTCGCATCGCGGTCCTGCGTCATGGTCAGCACTTGAACGTGGCCAAGGGTAGACGGAATGTCGTTCTTAGAGATTCTGGATCCATTCCACAGCGCCAGCCCGTTATCGGTACCGATCCATAGCCGGCCGTTGCTTGCTGGCAGGATGCAGTTGATCTTTCTGTCGGGAAGTCCTTCCGTTACGGCAACCGCCTCTCCGCTGCTTATATAGAAAAGGCCATTATCCCGAGTGCCCATCCAGATTCGGCCGTCTGAGGTTTCAGCCAGCGATAGAATCAGCAAATTCAGGGGCAAGTTCCTGGTTTCGAGTGTCTCGATCCTGCCTTTGTTGGAATGGAGCGCGGGATGGAGCAGAGTTGAGAGCAGCACTCCACCTTCCTTTGCTCTTGACATTGCCGTGACATTCGACGAGGGGGTCCCACTCTCTGATATGACGCTTTCGAATTTTCCAGAATGGTAGTGCAGGACCCCTGTCCCGAGAAGACGTATCCACATGTCTCCGTTCGAATCTGTCGTCAGCTCCAGAACGTGAGTGATATTAGACAAGGCTGGATTCAAGTGCTGAACATCGAGAAAATTTCGTCCATCGAAGCGAAACAAGCCCTTATCTGCGCCGATCCATAAGTACCCGTCGGCAGTTTGGGCAATGGCATTTACCTGCCCGCCGGGAAATCCATGCGCAGTGCTCCACGAGTCGTGTATGTATTGCGACATCGCCCTGTTCGGATCGAGAGCGCATGCGGATCGAACAAAGCTCAGTGTTACAAGAATTGTCGCGAAACATCGGAAGAGTCTATGCCTCTTGCCCTCCGTGTCACGGTAGGTACTGGACTCGCTCAATGACAACCTCGGCCTCGTTTTGCAGAGGAACTTTGGAGTAATTGAAAGGACACATATTCATCCTGATCGATTCGCCGCCCGGAGATGGAACATCTGAGGTAAACACGTGCTCGGAAATTGCATGGGATCTGGATGCCGGCATACTTCCGCGCAAGGTTTCGAAGGTGGCCTTTCCCGGCTCCCAATGAATAGAAAATGTGAGCAATCCCGCGGGTGCGGTGAAACGCGATACGTTTGCGGGAACATAATAGGGTTGAACGACATATTGGGCGTTCTTGTCGTCGGGATCTCCCCAGCGGCTGATCTCGATGTCCATCTCGCGGTGGCTTTGATTCGTGCCCAGCTCGTCGTAGGTGAAAAGGCCGAGTACAGCAGCCGGTTCCATACGAGAAACATCCTGCACGGAAAAAAGATAGGTTCCGTAGCCGAAACTGCGCGTCATAATCACTTCTGAACAGGTCCACTGGTCCGATTTTCGACGGATGCGCAGATGTAGAAATCCCTGGGAATCTATCGAGGCATTTGCGGGATCGTTGTCGTGCGGTGAACCATTTCGTTCACCCAATGTGTCGCGAACCTTCCACTCGTAGCCGCTGAACTGAATGGTCTTCGAAACTTTGGGAGGAGCATTTTCGCCCTTTACCGTAGCAACGGCGGCTACGCCATTGCCCTGGCCTGGCAATGCGTCCAACTTGGCCAGAGGATGGTAGCCGGGTTCAACCAGAAGAGCAGCATACTCCGTTCCGAGATGCGTTGAGCTTTGCCAGCTCGAATCAGGGAGTAATTTGGTGAATGGCTGGTAGGACATCGGCTGTACCCACCACGTCCCCGAACGGGCGTACAGGACGAGCAGCTGATTAGGACGCGCACCAGTCACCCGGCCTTCTATGGGAGCGAGCTTATTGGGACCACCCTCCTCTGCGGGGGGTACTTTGGTGAACTCAATGGCAGGCGGGACGTCGGCATTGCGTGAATGACAGCCGCTCAAAGCTATGCATAGGGCCACGAGGAAGAGTGGTTTTTCCCAAACGATGCTCCTCCGAAGGCCTGACGTCCACGATCTCATAGGACACCATTGTAGCGGTGATTGGTTGCGCGTCATCATCCATCACTATCACTGAAGAGACAGGCCAATTCCAGACTTCCTAAATATGCGTCTACGTATTTGCTGTGGGTTTACACTCCTAGAAAGCTGACTGGTACTGCACCACGACAGGGCGGGGAGCAAAGACAGACAATGCAATCGACAAGGATTCTGTGTGGGTGGCTGGGAGCCATGATGGCCCTCTCGGTGACGACTTCGGCGCAACAAGGTGCCGTGGCGCAACAGAAGCCGGCGAAGCACCCCTTCGCTGCGAAAGACTGGGCAGCACTGCGCAGCGCGGGAGCCGCCGCGATTTCGTCTGATAGGACCATCCTGTACCTGGTGACATTCGGAGGCGATCAAGGACCGACACATAAAGAATGGTGGACCATCGCTCCTGATGGCAGCGATGCGACGAAGCTCAACTTGCCTGAAGACTTTTCGCCCAAGGGCTTTACCAGCGACGGGCAGAGCCTTTACGGCACATGGAAAGTGAACAAGCTGGGTCAACTCGCGGTCTTCCCAGTGAAGGATGGCAAGACCGCTTCGGTGCCGTCCACTGTTGTCCTGCTGCCGCGTGGGATTTCGTCGGCGATGCCTTCTCCGGATGGGCGACGCTTCGCGATCGTTGCGGACCCGCGCGCACCAGATCCGCTCGATGATGTGCGTCATGTTCAGGAACCCGACCAGACGAGCCTTTATGTAGTCAATGCGGACGGCACCGGCGGGCAGTGGTGGTGCGGGAACCTGAAGGGAGTTTCCGAGGAGGCCTGGAAAGCAGATGGAACGTCGCTCGCAGTTCTGTCGTCGCTACCCCGGATCGGACATCACGATGTAAGCACTGCGATCGATCTGTGCAGCGCGACCGGGACCCATCATGTAGCGGATATTCCCAACTCTGTCAGCGGGATTGCGTGGGCCGATGGTGGCCGCCAGATCGCGTTTCTCTCGACGAAGTCAGCCGTGCTGACGCCGGAGCATGTCTGGACGGTGCCGGCTGGGGGAGGTGCGCCGGAAGATCGCACTCCCACCCTCGATGGGACGGCGATACAGCTTGGAGGCGATGCGCGAGGACACGTCTGGGTGCTGGTGGACCGCGGCGTCCGCAACGAAGTGGATGAGTTTCAGGAGGGGGCGTTGAAACCGGCATATCGCTGGCCGGACGGTGTGATTGGAGGTGTGCCCGTAAACTCCGACTATGTGACGGCGAAGGAGCAGGTAGTGCTCACCGTTGGCGATCCTGAGCACGCGCGTAATCTAGCGGTGCCGGACGGCGATCACTTGCGAAAAATCACGCATGAGGGCGACGAGCAGTTGGCCGCAACAGACCTGGGCACGGTGCGCGCTGTGCAGTGGAAGAGCAAAGAAGGAACTGCGCTCGAAGGCATTTCTACATTTCCTGCGGGTTACGTTGAAGGCCGAAAATATCCGTTTCTGGTGCTGCCCCATGGCGGTCCAGAGGCGAACGATGAACTTGCCTTCGACCCATTTTCGCGGACGATTGCGGGCCTCGGCTACATAGTATTGCAGCCCGAATATCGCGGCTCAACGGGTTATGGCGCAGATTTTCTTGCGGCGATCTACCAGCACTTCGGGGACCGCGCTTATGAAGACGTAGACAGTGCCACCGATTATGCCCTCGCACAGGGCTGGGCCGATCCTGCTCGGCTGACGATCTTTGGATGGAGTGCAGGCGGCTTCATGACGTCATGGACGGTGACCCAGACCGGTCGCTACAAGGCGGCAATCGAGGGTGCCGGCATCACCGACTGGGGTCCATTCCTCTGGACCAGCGACATCCAGCAGATTGACTACGATGCGCGCTGGACGGATGAAGACCCGGCGGCGTTCCGGAAATTCTCCGCAGTTGCCTTTGCTGACAAAGTGACGACGCCGCTCCTGATCCTGCATGGTGAGGCGGATCAGCGAGTACCGACTTTTCAGGGCACCGAATTCTTCCAGATACTCGCCGCACGCGGCAAGACCGTGCGGATGGTGGCCTATCCGGGGTCGCCTCATTTCCCCACGCTGTGGGAGCAGCGGCTGAACGTAATGCAGGAGGTCGCGGACTGGCTGGAGAAATACAACAAGTAAAAGCTACATGCGACTCACATCGATCATGTTGTCTTCAGGGTTGCGATCGATGAGCTTGTTATATGGATCGATTCCTGCGCGTGTCGGCTTCTGGTCGACAATGAACTCTACCGTCGAGTCGTTTTTTGAAAGCCATTGTTTTTCTACATGAATGGGCTGTTCGTGATCTTTCGTTCCGGAGAAAACACCGACTTCGATCAGGTCATGCAGCGGGACTTCTGATTCAACGCCGTCGCCGTTCGCCTTAAGCTTGCGAGATTTCAAGGTGAGAACAACTTTGTATTTGTGATCGGGAGTTTCCTGCCAGGTGGCTGAGACAGCGCGATTATCGTAGAGCGTGATGCTCTCGAACATATCCGTGACAAGGTATTGGAGATCGGGTGGCGTAACTGCGCGCAGCGATGCAACCAGTCCTCGCGTGTCAGGATACGGCGGCTTGCTGTATCGGTTCTGCATCAGGAAGCTGCTGAGAGCCTGGTTTATCTTGTCCTCGCCTATGTAGTCGCTCAGCGCGTAGAAAACCAGCGATCCCTTCTGGTACCAGACATAGGGTTCGTTTTGCACGAGGACGAGCGGCGGCTCGTGTCTGACTTCGCCGCTACGTCCGCGAAGATAGCCGTCCAGTTCGTGCTTCAGGAAGAGGCGCATATGCGCGTCTCCATACTGGTGTTGCATGACGCGCAGCGCGGAGTACTCGGCAAGACTCTCAGACATCATGTTCGATCCCTGCACATCGGCGCCGATCAGCTGGTGTCCCCACCACTGGTGGGCCAACTCGTGAGCGGTGACGAAATAGGTGAAATCGATGTCGTCCTGTTTCTTCAGCCGGCCGATGAAGCCAATGTCCTCTGAATAAGGAACTGTATTTGGAAAGGACTGTGCAAAGCCGCGATAGCGGGGAAACTCAATGATGCGGTACTGCTGGAACTGGTAAGGGCTGTAGTTCGCCGTGTAGTAGTTCAGGCCATTCTTTGAAGACGACAGCATCTTATCGAGATCGAAGGTGTGTTGTGGCGTGTAGTAGATTTCGAGATTCACGTCCTTCCACTTGTCATGCTTGACGGCATAGCGGCCCGAGAGATACGAGAAGAAGTCATTGATCTCAGTCGAGCCCATGCTGTACTCGTAGTAGTTGCGGCCGTTTTCCGTCCACTGCTTCTGAAGATAGCCGGGAGCAATGGCGATCTGATCCGCCGACGTGCTGACCACCGTGTGATACGTGATCCAGTCTGAATCCGGGCGGAAGAGATTCAACTGAGAGTAGTAGGTGTCGCCGCGCAGAGCCATTTCCTGATAAGGACCAAGCTTTTCTTCCCGGCGGCGCACCGGATTATCAAGCTCGATGCCGCGGTTGTAACCGAGATAAGGGAAGTAGTCCGAGTCGAAGAATGTGCCGTTATAGGCGAATTCAGCACGTTCGTTGCCGTCGCGGAAGCCGCGCGATGTCCATGAGCAGTGGAAATCCATCCGCATCTTTCCGCCGGGTGCAAGGGGCTGCGCGAGGTGATAGACGGAATACCAGTGCTGCTTGTCGTTCAGCGTCAGCTGTGAGGGACGATCGAAGTGGATCTCATCGAGCGATTCCCTCTGGCCGGTGATATGGATGTCGCTGATGGGCTGGTCGGAGCGGTTTTCCAGAATGTACCAGCCGGTTGCCTTGAATGAGCGTTGTTGAGGATAGATGTCGACCGTTGTGTCAACGGCGACGATCTTTGGCAGCGGCTGTTTCTCGTATTTTTTGTAGAGTTTCTCGTACTCTGCCTGCAGATGGCGCTGCTGTTTGGTTGTGCGAAATGGATTCAGGCGGTGCGTATTGTAGTAAAACCATGCACCGCTCCCGACTGCAACTGCCAACAGCAGAACTGCAGCCGGAGCAAGTTTGGGCAACCGCTCAAAGGCGCCGTGAAAGCGCGATTTCCACGAAGTGTCGCTGCCCCTGCGCTGCATGGCAATCCCAATGATTCCCAAGAGGCCCGCAATGGCCAGCCAATAGAGCAGGGACCAGAAAAGGGCGGGCACGAAATGGCCATAGCCATTCATGTCGGAATAGGTATAGGGCGTTGCTTGCCCGAATAAGATCAGGCTGTTCTCGGTAACGGTGCGATAGAGAACGGGAATAAGGATGAAGTAGCCAATGGAGACTGCATAGCCGAGAAACTTGTTCCCTACCAGCGTCTGAATGCACATTGTGAACAGCGCAAAGGTCATCACCTGAGTGAAGGTGATGAGATAGAGTTCCTTGAAATACTGCAGCAGTTCAAAGTGGTAGTAGCCCTGGATGGCTTGTGAAAAAACTCCGCAGACGACCACGGCGGTAAGCAGCACAAGTTCCACCACACCCAGTGCGCACAACTTGCTCAGCCAGTCGACCCACTCGCGTGAGGGCAGAGAATCGTGGATCTGTTCGAAACGTGTGTCGCGTTCGCGCCAGACCAGTTCTCCCGCATAGAGCGTGGCCACGATGAAAAAGAAGAGCGTGGCGTTCCCTTCAACGGACTGGAGCATAAGATACGTCACAGGCCAGACATCCCGATCTGAGACGCGGCCAGCGAAATGCGCGTTGATCAGAACATAGGCGATCATAACGACAGTGATGCCCCAGAATGGAACCTCCCGGACGATGTTCTGGATACGTAACCGTAGCAGCGACAGAAACTGTTGTACCGATGTATCAATGCCAAAATACTGGTGCACTTTGGGGAGACTGACGCCGAAGCGTGGCCTGGGTACGTGAAACTCGTCCTGCTCAACCTTCTTTTTCTTGCGCGAAGCGCGAGCCGTCAGCGCTTCAGCGGACATTGGGAAGAAGATCCACGTAATAGCGAGCGCCAGGACACCAACTCCGAGCCACAGCAATCGGTTCCATAGAAACATCCCTGTCCATGCCACACTGAGAGTGTTTCTTTCGGCGACAGTCCAGTAGCGCGTGACGCTGTCGAGCAGCAGAATGCCTAGCGGGTCGAAGACAGAAGGCCAGAAGCGCTCAAGGCTCCGGGCGGTGATCACACTGACCAGACCGGCCAGGTAAATAACAAACAGAACGACGCCCTGCAGATAGACAACAACAATCTTGCGCGTGAGCGCGGCCACCATGAAGAACAGGCTGCCGAGAAAAAAGACCTGCACGGCAATTACGGAGAAATACAGCTTCATAAACATGACGAGGTGCAGCGGGCCGATCCGCGTGTGGTCAGCCCAGGGGGCAAAGCAGCCGACGATCTCCCCGAGCGGCAGGCCGGTAAAGATGAGCAGCGTGATGGTAATCGAACCTGACCAGCGGCCTCCAAGGTAGGCAAATTTTGAGATGGGCTTGGTAAAGACCAGCTGCCAGGTGTCGCGCTGGAAGTCGCGCAGGATCGACGGCCCGAAGATTCCAGCCATTACGATCATTCCGAAAGCGGTTAGCTGGAAGAAGACCTGCATGGTGGCGTAGGGGCCATTCAGAAGGACTTTGCCGGCGCCGACCGGGCCGAAGTCCTCTGCGGCAACCGAGAGGAAGGCGAGCAGGAACCACATCGCAAAGTAGACATACGTTGAAATGCTTTTGAATCGCAGCCGCAGCTCTAAAAGGAAGAAATCAAGAAACATGGGAACTCTCCACGCCGAAAATCAGTTGGCCTTCTGGCGTTCCAGGCTGAGGAAGTACACGTCTTCAAGGTTCGGATCGACCGGCTTGAAGCCGTCGCCTGGATCGTTTTCCGCATAGATGCGCACCTCGTGCACGCCGCCCAGCAGTTGCACGGATACAAGCTGCATCTCTTTTTCAATTGTCGCCAGTTCGCTCTCATTCGCAACGAGCTTGCTCCAGATGCGGCTCTCGAGCGTTTCGAGGGCCTCGGATGGCGAGCCCTCAAGCAACACTTCTCCGTTGCTGATGATCGCCATGCGGTTGCACAGTTCTCGCACGTCCTCGACGATATGTGTAGAGAGAATGACAATGACGTCGCGTCCGATGGCGCTGAGAAGATTCAGAAAGCGATGTCGCTCGGAGGGGTCAAGTCCCGCGGTCGGCTCGTCCACGATAATGAGCTTGGGGTTCGCGAGCAGCGCTTGCGCAATGCCAAAGCGCTGCTTCATGCCCCCCGAATAGGTGCTCAGCGCCTTCTTGCGGACTTCCCATAGATTGGTCTGATGAAGCAGCGCCTCGACCATTTCTTTACGCTCGCCACTTCGAGTCACGCCTTTCATCACCGCAAGATGATTAAGCATGTCGAGAGCTGAGATCTTCGGATAAACCCCGAACTCCTGCGGAAGGTAGCCGAGGAGCTTCCTGACAGTTTCCTTCTGCTTGACGACGTTCACTCCGTCCAGCCAAATCTCACCTGAATCCGGCTCCTGGAGCGTGGCAATCGTACGCATCAGCGTGCTTTTGCCCGCTCCGTTTGGTCCAAGCAAGCCAAACATATTGTTGCCAATCGTGAGGCTCAGGTTGCGGAGAGCTTGCACTCCATTGGGATACGTCTTAGACAAACCGTTGATCGTAAGCGGCAAAAGCACCTCCCATAGCTGCTCCGAAGATTCAGAGGCAGCATAAGGCTTGGATTGATGGGGGCACCAGTATATCTGGCGCTTACGATAAGTCACTGAGTTTTTGTCCGATGCTAAGAATCCTGGCCCCGTAACTGCCCCCAGATACAATTACCCCACTCGATAGAAATCAATCGTTTGAGGTATGGATGACTACTCGCCGTGCGTTTCTTTTTCGCAGCGTTCCTTCGGCCGCTGCTCTGAGTTTTGTTCTGCCCGAGCTGACTTTTGCATTGCCTGATGCAAAAGTTTCCGCTTCTGGGGCCGATGTTGACACGTCAGCGAGCGAGTTGCGAGTTTACGTCGACCGGTTCTCAGCAGACCAGCAGTTGCTGAGCCGCTTCTACAGCATCCCTTTTGCGCCGCAGACGCGGGACCGCATGCGGAAGTTCTACACGGAGTGGCAAGGAGAAATTGCAGGGCTCGATTTCGATAAACTGAGTGAAGACGCGCGCATCGACCATATCCTGTTTCGCAATTACCTCGATCGGCAACTCAGCCATTTCGGTGAGGAAACGCAATTCGAGGCTGAGGTTGCACCTTACATTCCTTTTGCCGACGCGATCATTGCCCTGTTCATGGCGCAGCGCGATATGGAACCGATCGACGGCAAGGCATCCGCGGCCACACTTTCACAGATCGAGCGAACCTGTTCTGCCACGCAGAAAGATCTGGAAGCAAAACTCGCCGGGACGAAAGATGATCCAAAAAGCATCGCCGCACAGCGGCGTCGGGAGGCTGCCAATCGGGCTGTACAGCACGTGCAAACTTTGCGGCACTTCCTGCACGGATGGTTTGAGTTTTATGACGGCTACGATCCCATGTTTACGTGGTGGGCTGAGGAGCCATACAAGACAGCGGATGCGGCGCTCGATGCGTATGGCAAATTTCTCTCGGAGAAAGTTGTGGGAATCAAGCCGCCGGCAACGGATAAGAAGGAGCCATCCTCTGATGGAGACGAAGATGCCTTCGAGCAATCGATAACGGCTGCGCACGCGGATGATACGAGCGACATTATCGGGCATGCGATTGGCCGCGATGCCCTCTTGCGCGAACTTCAGTTTGCAATGATCCCGTACACGCCAGAGGAACTGATCGCAATCGCCGAAAAAGAATTTGCCTGGAACGATGCAGAGATGGTTCGCGCCTCCCGCGAGATGGGCTTCGGCGATGACTGGAAGAAGGCGCTCGACAAGGTGAAGAATACCTATGTTGAACCTGGAAAGCAGACCGAACTGGCGCGCAAATACGTGCTCCAGGCACTCGAATTTATCGACCAGCACGATCTGGTTACAGTGCCACCGCTGGCGCGCGAGACGTGGCGCATGCGGATGATCCCTCCACAGCAACAACTGGTATCGCCCTTTTTCCTGGGGGGTGAAGTGCTGCAGGTTGCTTATCCGACAAACACCATGGCCTACGAACAGCGTATCACCACCATGCGCGCGAACAACATCGCGATGTCACACGCGACGGTCTTCCACGAGATGATGCCTGGGCATGAGCTGCAGGGCTTCATGGAAGAGCGCTACCGTGCCTATCGACTGGCTTTCGGTGGTACTCCCTTTCTCATTGAAGGATGGGCGCTCTACTGGGAGATGCTCTTTTGGGATATGGGCTTCGATCGCACGCCGGAAGAGCGAGTCGGCGCGCTGGCCTGGCGTCGCCACCGCTGCGGACGCATTGTCTTCTCGCTCAATTTTCACCTTGGCAAGTGGACACCGCAACAGTGCATCGACTTGCTCGTCGATCGGGTTGGCTTCGAGCGGCAGGCCGCGACAGGCGAAGTGCGTCGCTCGCTTGGAGGGGAATACGGGCCCCTCTATCAAGCTGCCTATCTGCTAGGCGGCATGCAGATTTATGCGCTGCATCGCGAACTCGTCGGCTCAGGAAAGATGACGAACCGTCAATTTCACGACGCTGTGCTCAGGGAGAACAACATTCCCATCGAGATGATCCGCGCGGGCCTTACGCGGCAAAATCTGACGAAAGACTTTCGCACACAATGGAAGTTTTACGGCGATGTGGCCCCTGCGACTTAATGCCCGGCCACTTTGGGCAGGTTCCAGTGCTGGTGGACGGCGACCATACGCAGGGTGAAACAGATAGCGATGCCGATGGTGGTTGCGATGGCCGGACGCATCTTCAATTTGAGTGACAGGATCATCGTGGCCGCTCCGGCGAGCGCCGCTGCTGCATACACATCGGAACGAAGAACCGACGGAATACGCGCCAGCAAGACGTCGCGAATCGTACCGCCGCCGACCCCGGTAATGCCTCCCATCAGCGTCGCCAGAAATGGATGGATGTTGTAGTCGAGCGCCTTCGCTGCTCCCGCAACGGCAAACAGGGCCAGACCCGCCGCGTCGAGGGTTACGATGAGCGATTCCGGGACTTTATTGACAAAACTGCTCTGGAAAAAGACGATGGCTCCGCCCGCGAAGGCCGCCGCCGGATAGCGCCAGTCGCGAATGGAATTCGGTGGAACCGCCCCGATCAGTACATCGCGAATGATGCCGCCGCCCAGCGCTGTGGCAAACGCCAGCACCATAAGCCCCAGGATGTCGAGATCGCCCTGGATAGCCGCCATTGCTCCCTCAACCGCAAATACAAGGGTGCCGATCAGGTCGATGGTCAGCAGTAGAGTGGCTGAATGAAAGGTAATCGGCACGCGCTTGCTCGAAATCATTTTCTGTCCATTTGAAGTTCTGTGATGGCATCTATTTGTAGAAACACATATTCTAATTAGAGGGATAGATTATAGGTGCCGGGCTGTAGGTTCACTCTGGCGCCCTTCGAACGATCTCTCCGTTCCCAGTTACATTTCCTTCGTTTGTTTGCACGATAAGGAGTATCGATGAAGAAAAACCATTCTGCGCTGTTTTATTGCTGTGTTGCCCTATTTGCAGGTTTGATGAGCGTTTCGTCGACCTCTGTTCTGCATGCGCAAAAACGCGTAAGCGACAAAGATGTGGAAGCTCTGATGAAGAACCTTAGGGAAGACTCCAAGTCGTTCCGGGAAAACTTTGATGCTGCCCTCAAGAAGAGCGCCATTCGCAGAACCAGCCAGGAAAAGGATGCTAAAGGGCTTGTGGCAAGCTTTGAGAAGCAGACCGATTCGATGCTGAGCGACTTCAAGAAGACCAAGAGGGGCGATGTCGCGGTCGAGAGCACGATCAGCAACGCCCAGGAAATTGAGAGACTCATCTATAACATGCAGTTGGACGCCAAGACTCTCTCTGAGTGGGAGAAGATTCGGGCGGAGCTGGACCGTGTGTCGAGCGCTTTCGGCATCAATGCCCCCTACAGCCGCATGTGAGTGCGTTCACGCCTCATGCCCGCGGTCTTCGCGTTTTCAGGGATCCCCGAAGATGACGCGCCTCTTCCAACAAAGTAAAATACGGGTTTTGGATCGCGATAAAGGAAGACAACCATGGCAGTCTCAGTAATGGCCGGTATTCCGGCGCTCAAGGATACCTACAGTCAGCTCAAGCTCCGCATGGAGAAGGCTGTGCACGACTTTCAGACGAATCTCGCTTCCACACGCACCGGGCGTGCTTCGACGGCGATGCTCGACCAGGTGAAGGTGGACTACTACGGCACGCATACGCCTATCAACCAGTTGGCGCAGGTCACGACTCCCGACGCCAACATGATCGTGATCCAGCCATGGGACGCCAGCATTCTTGCCGAAATCGAAAAGACCCTGCGCGCATCCGATCTCGGCTTCAATCCGCAGAATGACGGAAAAATCCTGCGCGTGCCGGTTCCTCCGATGACGGAGGAACGCCGCCGTGAGGTGGTCAAGCACCTGAACAAGGTGCTTGAAGAGCACAAGACGGCGGTGCGCAACATTCGCCGCGACGGCAACGACCTGATCAAAAAGGCAGCCAAGGAAAAGAAGATCTCTGAGGACGAGGAAAAGCGCTCCCTCGAAGAAATTCAGAAGCTGACCGACGAAGAAATCAAGCGCATGGACGAAATGAGCAAGAAAAAAGAAGCCGAAATCATGCAGGTGTAGGTTTCAATCTCAGCCATCAAAAACGAAAGCCGCTGCAACGCAGCGGCTTTCTCCGTTTCAGTTGCTGAGCCACTGTCACATCAGAAATTTCTGCGCGCCGTGTGAAGGCATGGTTCCCGGCAATCTGCGTTCGAGTTCGCAGCGCACCTGGTTCAGGCCGAACATGCAGCTTTCGAAGGTCTCGGAAAGCCTGCCAAAGAGAGGGGCCTCGGGCGCGTATTCGAAGAGGTCGAAGGTCGAGACAATGTAGTAGCTCTCCTTGCCGGCGCGGATCATGTCGTAGAGGTTGGCGTTTTCGTTCTCGCGCCATTTGTGGACCGATTCGGGATACATGCCGGTGCAGAAGAGGGCGTAGTCGCCGATATGTTTGCGGATCTCGCGTTCAGCGTCGAAAGAGGGGGCGCTCCCGTGGACAGGGTCGGAAGCGAGCAGCATTTCACCGACTTCCTTCACCGGGCGGCCCGCCACGTCGCGAATCGGATACAAGTGGTCAGAGATACAGAAGTCGGTCAGCAGGTCGGCTATGTAGGTCGTTACCTCGCGGTCGCTGATGCCAACATGTTCGCCATAGCAATCGGCTACTACATCGTGGAAGAACTGACGCAACGCATGATCCTGAGAAATCATATTGGCCTCCCGTACGGCCTGCGCGTGGAAGCGCACTGCTCTTTCTGATGCGCTTCTTCGTCGAAGCCGCTTAACCTATATGGATTACAAATGAATGAATTCGTTTCATAGTGCAAGATACTTCTTTGGTTCCACGCAAATAATTAGCAGTCAAGATGCCAAACTGCGGCATATGGTCTCGAATTTAAATGTCACGCTCTGTTCAAAATTCCCACCATAGAACGGGCGTATGATGAGTTGCGCGTCTTAATGGAAGAACATAGCTATGGCAAAGCAGACTTCCTCCAAACATCCGCACAAGCCGTCTCATCCCGCAAAAAAACATAAACCTACCCCGCAGCCGACTCCTGCGCCCACACCTGATCCCACGCCACCGTCAACAAACGGTGACACCCCTGTCTTCGCGCAGCCACAGCCAACGCCTGATCCGACCTCGTTCAAAGTGCCGCATCCTTCGGATGCCGGGCTCTACAAGAAAGTCAACGACAAGTTGTTGGAGCCGATTCCCGCGACGCGCGGGGGCGCGGCGGAGCCGATCCTTACGCTGGCCGACGTTTACGGCGATCAGGGCGCGGACAAAACAACTGCGATCGAACAGGCGGGCCAGATCGTTTTTCACTCTGTGGGAGACACGGGCAACGTGACAGGGCCGAAAACGCCGGCCGAAGTTGCCGATAAGATGGTTGCCGACTACACCGAGACCAATCCCGCTGATGTGCCCTCATTCTTCTTCCATCTGGGCGACGCGGTTTACAGCTTCGGCGAGGCTAAGTATTACTACGACCAGTTTTACGATCCTTATCGCGAATATCCGGCTCCGATTCTTGCCATTGCCGGCAATCACGACGGAGTCGTCTATTCCGGCGATCCCGCACCAACGCTGGATGCCTTCTTGCGCAACTTCTGTTCCGAGACGCCGGTGAATACGGCGGAGGCTGGCGGCCTGCTGCGCACGGCCATGATCCAGCCCGGCGTGTATTTCACCTTCGATGCGCCGTTCGTGCGCATTCTCGGGCTGTATTCGAATGTTCTGGAAGATCCGGGCGTCATTTCGAGCGAGGGTGGCACGCGGGCCAACGTCACCGATGTTCAATTAACGTTTCTTCAGACTGCGCTGGCGCGGTGCAAATCGGAAAACTACTCCGGAGCCGTCATCATTGCCGTGCACCACCCGCCCTTCACGGGTGGAACTTCGCATTTCCCCAGTCCGAACCTTTCCGCCGATATCGACAATGCGGCCGAGGCGGCGGGATTCTGGCCGCATGCGGTTTTCTCCGGGCACGCGCACAACTATCAGCGGTTCACGCGGACAGTCGACGACATGTCCATCCCTTATCTGGTCGCCGGCTGCGGCGGATACGCCCTTGCCAACCTGCAGACGGATTCGAGCGGCAACCCAATCCGGACGCCGTATCCGGTCGACACCGACCTCACGCTGGAAAGCTACGACGACACCGATTTCGGCTATCTGCGGGTAGTTGTCAATGCGCAGACTTTGACGATTGAGTATCATCCGGCTTCGGACGGGTCGACGACCAAGACCCCGGATGATGTGGTGACGGTTGATCTGGCGACGCGGACTGTGTCCTGACCCCCCCCCGGGTATTTTCTTGCTAAATTCATGCAAATAAAGGAATTTAGCTGCATTCACGCATCGTTGAGATGCTTGTCGCGTTGCTGTGGGTCGTCAGAATTACGGTCCGAAGCAAACATGCCTCTATCTCTATTTTAGCAATTTTGTCGCAATCATTCGGCAAAGTAGCGCACTTATAATTCCTTAATTATGAATGGTTTATGGGATTTATTGCGCGTTAGGGGCTTGACAGAAGTTTTTCTCAAGCCTTCTAACCCCTTGCGTCCCTTACCAGAAGTAGAGAAGCAGATTCTTCGGTGCGCTCAGAATGACAGCCAACCAGGGATGATGAGCGACTGTCCGTAAGCGCACAGATGCGCCCACATCTGGACGCCCGGCACCAAATAGCTGGCCCCATATAAATCCGCAAGCAATTTGTTTTCTATGATTTATATGTTGCCATGGCAGTGGCATCGGAATTGCTACGAATTCATTCGTAGATGTCTTTTTTGAGAGGCGCCGGTCCAAACTTCTCAAGCGGGTCATCCACATTCACCGTCATTTCAAGAGACAAACTCGGTTTCGCGGTCCAGGAGAGTTATGCAAAACCTGCTTCAGAATCTCCGCTTCAGTCTGCGCATGCTGTTCAAGAATCCCGGGCTTACGATTACCGTCCTGCTGACGCTCGGGCTGGGCATTGGCGCGAACACGGCCATTTTCACGGTGGATTACGCGACACTGCTGGCTCCGCTACCGTATCCCCAGCCAGATCAGCTTGTGATGGTGTGGTCGAAGATTCAGGGCTTTCGCAACGGAATTTCGGCGGGAGATTATCTCGACTGGAAGCAGCAGAGCAAATCGTTTTCAGATTTGAACGCGTGGACGGGCGGCTCATTCAATATCGCGACGAAGGACCAGCCGGAGTTTGTTCCCGGAAACCGCATCACGGTGGGTTTTCACAGCATGCAGCGCACTACTTTCTTTCTTGGCCGCGGTTTTCTTCCGGAAGAAGGTCAGGCGGGCAAAGACCATGTTGTGGTGCTTTCGCACAAGCTTTGGCTGAAGCTGGGCGGCGACCGCAAAATTATCGGCACAACGATGCAGCTGGATGGAGCGCCCTACACGGTGGTGGGTGTGCAGGAGGCGGGATTTCAGGACCGGTTGCCAGCGCAACTAAGCGTGCCGCTTGTTTTCAAGCCGGAGGAGATCAACCACGACTTTCACTGGTTGTTGGCTATGGGCCGGCTCAAGGACGGTGTGACGATCAAGCAGGCGCAGGCCGATATGGATGCGGTGACGGCGCACATAGCGCAGGCCTATCCGAAGAGCAACAAGGGCTGGGGATCATTTGTTCAGCCGCTCAAGAATGACTTTCTGCCGAGCGATCGTATCCAGACGCTTTGGCTGCTCCTGGGAGCGGTTGGATTCGTGTTGCTGATTGCCTGCGTGAATGTAGCGAACCTGCTGCTGGCAAAGAGCATGACGCGGCAGAAGGAGCTTGCGGTACGCAGTGCGCTGGGCGCAACGGCGCGGGCAATTTTCGCGCAGCTGCTTACGGAAAGCCTGCTGCTTGCGCTCTTCGGCGGTGCTCTCGGAGTCGGCGTGGGTTACGCGATGCTGCGCGGGCTGATGGCGGTAATGCCGGATGGCACGCTGCCGAGCGAAGCCAATCTGAGTCTGAACTTTCCGATTTTGCTCTTTACGCTGGGAGCGACAACGCTCGCCGGCCTGCTATTTGGGTGCATTCCGGCGTGGTTCGCTTCGCGTGTCGATCCGGCCGAGTCCTTGAAAGAAGGAGGGCGCTCAGGGACGGGTGTTGGACGGCACCAACTGCGCAGGGCGCTGGTGATTGGCGAGTTTACGCTGGCGCTCGCTCTGCTTGCCGGGGCAGGGCTTGCGATTCACAGCTTTTTGAATCTGCAGCGCGTCGACCTGGGCGTGAAGACCGATCATGTAATGACATTCTTTCTTTCGCAGCCGGATTCGCGGCCGAAGGATGCGGATCACATTGTTGCGTATTACCGCCAGATGCTGGCCAGCATTCAGGGCGTGCCCGGCGTGATGCATGCGGCGGCGCAGACGGGACTGCCGCTGGAGGGGTCGGGATTCGGGATGCCGTTTGTGCTTGCGGATAAGCCGAACTATGCCGATCCATCGCAGAGGCCGAATACGTCGTTCGGCATGGTGACGCCGGATTACTTCCAGACCTTTGGCATCAAGCTGGTGAAGGGGCGCTTCTTCAACGACCAGGACACGGCATCGAGCGTGAAGGTGGCGGTGGTGAATGAGGAGTTCGCCAACAAGTATCTGAAGGGCATGGACCCGTTGCAGAAGCGGGTGATGGTCGAGGAGCTGATTCCGGGCGTGACGAAGCTTGGTCCTTACATTGAGTGGCAGATTGTCGGGGTATACCACAATGTGCGGTCGCAAGGCTTCCGCGAAGATTATCCGGAGATGCAGATACCGTTCTGGCAGATTCCGTGGCCGAGCGCCGGCATTGGAGTGCGCACGCAGGAAGATCCGGCGTCGATGCTGAAGAGTATTGCCGCGGCGGTGCATTCGGTCGATCCACAGATTGCGTTGGCAGATCCAAAGACGATGGAGCAGGTACACGACGATGTACTGGCGGACGACCGCTTTACGCTGATTCTGTTTACATGCTTTGCGGCGGTGGCGCTGCTGCTGGCGGCGCTGGGTATCTATGGCGTGATGGCCTTCTCTGTGGCTCAGCGGTCGCACGAGATTGCTCTGCGCATGGCTCTGGGGGCTACGCGGAATCGCGTGGTGACGCTAATTCTGAAGGAAGGCGTGATTCTGGCTTTCTGCGGGCTTGGACTTGGGCTGGTTGGTGCTTATTTCGTGGGGCGTGCGATGCGCAGCACTCTGTTTGGCGTGAGCGCTATGGACTTCTCTGCGTTTGGGGTGGTGGGGCTGGTGTTGCTGGTGGCAGCGTTGCTGGCGTGTTATTTGCCGGCGCGCAGGGCTGCTTCGGTTGAGCCGATGCAGTTGCTGCGGATGGAGTAGGCGAAATAGTTCGTGATACGAAAATTCGGTTTATCGTAAGCCAAACTGATCGGGATACTTTGTCCATGCGCCTAACGTCTCCAGAACATGTATCGCGTTCTGGTCATCGTGATCGTTCTGGTACTGACAGTCTTCAGCGTGGAGCCGGCCCGAAATTTTTCAGTCGCCGTCGCGGCCTCTGCCGTGCCAGCCGATTCGAAATCGAACGAACGGGCCGACTATGTTGGTGACAGCGCCTGCCAATCCTGTCACGCGGATAAAGTCGATACGTTTCATCAGACCGCGCATTATCTGACTTCGAGCGCCCCGGATCATAAATCCATTTTGGGTAGCTTTGTTCCTGGCGAGAACATTCTGAAAACGTCGAATCCGAATCTGTATTTCCAGATGGATGAGAAGGATGCTGGGTTCTTTCAGACTGCAGTTGCGGGAGCCCCATCCCACACGAGTTCGCGCACGGAGCGTTTTGCGGTGGTGATGGGGTCCGGCGATAAGGGACAGACTTATCTGTACTGGAATGAGGATCAGCTTTTTCAGCTGCCCGTGTCGTATTGGAGAACTCTCGGCTGGGTGAACAGTCCCGGCTATCGTGACGGGTTCGCCAATTTCGACCGGCAGATTATTCCACGGTGCCTGGAGTGTCATGCAACTTATTTTGCCGCTCTTCCACCGCTATCCAACCGGTATCGCACAACAGGATTTTCGCTTGGCATCCAGTGCGAAAAGTGCCATGGACCGGGCCGTGAACATGTCGAACGAGAGAAAGCCAAGGCTGATCCGGCTGCATCTTCCGGCATACTGAATCCGGCGCGATTTACTCGGGATCGGCAGATGGACCTTTGCGCGTGGTGTCATGCTGGACAGGGCCAGCCTCTTGAGCCTACGTTTTCGTATCTTCCCGACAATCCGCTGGATAAGTACATCGATCTTCCGCGGCCCGATCCGAATGCTCCGCTGGATGTTCATGGCAATCAGGTGGAGTTGCTGAAGCAGAGCCGGTGTTTTATCTCGTCGAGTATGACTTGCCTCACCTGCCACGACACTCACCGCACGCAGCATGATCTGGCTGAGTTTTCGCGGAAGTGCCTGGGCTGCCACAAGCCTGACTCCGCTACGTTTTCAAAGCGAGAGCACCCTGTCACCGACAATTGCATTGATTGCCACATGCCGAAACAGAAAACGAATCTGATTGTGTTTAATCGGAATGGCGAAAGCTTGAAGCCGCAGGTGAGGAGCCACTGGATTAAAGTTTATTCGCCAGCTTCGAATCAATAACTAGCTTATGGTATGCCTGAAAATAAAATAGAAGAGGCAGCCCGAAGGCTGCCTCTTTGTATTGCTAACAATCTGAATCAGTCGGCGCTGACCAGCTTCTGGGATCCGGCTTCGAGCTCGGTGAGGCGCTTGGCCAGGAGGTGTTCGAGGTTTTCGAGCGCCTTGCTGAAGCCTTCGATGCCTTCCTTGAGCTTGTCGTGGGCCATGCGGTCGGCGGCGTGCATCTTGTCGAAAGTCGCCTTGTCGATGGTGATCTTCTCGATCTCCATCGTCTTTGCCTTTTCGGGATCGAGCTTGCGCGGCAAGTCGCCTTCGGTTTGGGCGAGTTCCGATATCAGGTGCGGGGAAATGGTAAGTAGATCGCATCCGGCAATCTCAATGATTTCGCCGGTGTTGCGGAAGCTCGCGCCCATGACCACTGTCTTGTAGCCGAATTTCTTGAAGTAGTTGTAGATACGGGTGACGGACTGCACGCCGGGATCGTCTGCGCCCTGGTAGTCCTTGCCTGTGTCCTTCTTGTACCAGTCGAGGATGCGGCCGACGAAGGGCGAGATGAGGGTGACGCCGGCTTCAGCGCAGGCGATGGCCTGATGCACGCCGAAGAGCAGTGTCAGGTTGCAGTGGATGCCTTCCTTTTCGAGCTGCTCGGCGGCGCGGATGCCTTCCCAGGTGGAGGCGATCTTGACCAGGATGCGTTCGCGCGAGATGCCGGCGCCCTCGTAGAGGCCGATGATGTCGTGCGCCATCTTCATGGTTGCTTCGGTGTCGTAGGAGAGGCGTGCGTCAACTTCCGTGGAGACACGGCCGGGAACGATGGCGAGAATCTTCTTTCCGAATTCGATGGCGAGATGCTTGAAGGCGAGGGTCGCGACGTCCTTGTCGCTGGCGCTGTCGCCCGACTGCTTACGAGCGTTGAGCAGCGTGTTATCCACGATGGATTGATACTGCGGCATCTGTGCGGCGGCGGTGATGAGCGACGGGTTAGTGGTCGCATCCTGTGGCTTGGCTTCTTCAATGGCTTCGATGTCGCCGGTGTCGGCTACGACGACTGTCATTTCGCGGAGTTGCTGGAGCAAAGACTTGGACATACATTCCTCCTGATCTCAGGCCTGATTATGCAGGGTTACATAGCATTAGATGCGACGGAGCAGGCAAAGATACCGCTTCGATTATCCCACGATTACGGGGTTTGAGAGTGCTCCTATACCCTCTATCGTAACCTCGACCGTGTCGCCCGGCTGCATGGGAGCCACGCCGGAGGGAGTGCCGGTGGGAATTAAGTCGCCGGGATAGAGCATGATGGCGACTGTAATGTAGCGCAGCAGGAAAGCGATGGGGAAGATCAGGTCGCGGGTGTTGCCGTCCTGGCGGAGCTCGCCATTGAGACGCGTCTGGACCTGGATGCCGGCGTCGGGGTCGATTTCGTCGGTGACGATGGGGCCCATGGGGCAGAAGGTGTCGAAGCCTTTGGCGCGGGACCACTGGCCGTCGGTCTTCTGCAGGTCGCGGGCGGTGACGTCGTTGACGATGGTGTAGCCGCGTATGTATTGACGCACATCTTCGTCGGGGCCGATCTTTGAGCAGCGTTTGCCGATGACGACAGCAAGCTCGCCTTCGAAGTCGACGCGCTGCGAGATGGCCGGCTTGTGAATCGGCTGCCTGGGGGCGATCACGGACGATGGCGTTTTCAGAAAAAGCAGCGGCTCTTTGGGTACTTCGTTACCTAGCTCGGCGGCATGTTCTTTGTAGTTCCGTCCAATGCAAACGATTTTTGAGGGCACGACGGGCGCGAGGAGCGTGGCTTGATCGAGTGGCATCGGTGTGAAGGCGCTATCTGAGAGCTTTGTCCATGGATCTTCTACCGGTGGCGGCAGAAGGCGCTCGATCCAGAGTGTGCCGTTGCGGTCGGCGATCTCGCCGTATTGCGGGCCTGAGTCGGATTGGAAGCGGCAATATTTCATCGGTTCCTCATTGCGGCAGGGATTCTTCGATTTCGGGGGAGCGCGGGCTTTCGTTCTTATCCTGATCGATGGCGCTTACGGAATAGGCGTAGCGCTTTCCGGGCGTGGCGTTTGCGTCGCGAAAGGCTGGTCCGGGAATCGGCTGATCGGGCGAGATGCGGACTGGCGCGGCGGGCGATCCAGCTTCGCGGCGGTAGACGATGTATCCGGCGAGGTCATTTTCAGTGTTGGGCGACCAGGATAGATCAATAGCGTGTTCGTCTGGGCTGGCTACGGCTGCTAGTCCAGCCGGGACGGCGGGCGGGAAGACGTCGCGCGTGTTGAGGGTTACAGTCGAGCTCGGGTCACTGGCGATTTCGATTTTGTGCGTGATCAGGGTGAGGGTAGCGATGCGCTTCGCAGTATAACGATACTCCTGATCGAAGGCTGCGTCCTTATCGTAGGCGTGACCGGGATCGCGCCCGGATGCGTAGCTGACTTCGAGGGTCCGCTGCGCTGGGGCTTCCGAACCTTTCTGCAAGAGTGCGGAACTTTGCTTCGGGGATGTTCCCTGCTTTGGAACCAGAATGCGCTCGATGCGGATGACGGTGCTCGCGTCCGATGCGGGTTGCCAGTGGAGCAGCACGCCCTTGGTTTGGATCTCGGCGGTGAAATCTGCGGCCAGCACGGGTGCCGCTCCAGTTGCTGACCACGTGGGATTGGAGGGGCCGGCGGTGCGTCCGCGGCGATTGCGCAGCTCGACGGTGTAGGTGATGAGCCGGGGTGGTCCGCTGGTGAGAGCTGGGGGCAGGTGGTCGGTGAAGTCGGCTTGAGCCTCGGGCGCGAATTTCGCGTCGCCGGCCGGATCGCAGACGCCGCTGGCGAGGTTGCGGCAGATGTGCGCGTCCTGATCGCCTGTGAGGAGAACACGGTCGGTAGATCGCTTGGGCATCGTCCAGTGGAGATGGATATCGTTGCCGATGCGGGATGCGGTGAGGTCAGTGGCGGGCTCGGGCAGATGGAGGCTGGGCGGTTGTGGCGGCGCAACCATACCGCAGGCGTCGAGAAACAGCAGAACGGCGAACAGCAGAACGGCGGCCAAAGGTGAGAGGAGGAGAGATGCCCGCGCGCGCTGTTTCATTCCAGGTGCTTTTCCATTCCTGATGCTGTTCGGTTTCTAGTCCAGCGTAGCAGAGGGATGGCCGGTTTATTTTCTGAGCAGCGAGTCGAGCGCGGTGGCGAGCTGTTCGTGCTGGAAGCGAAATCCTGATTGGGTAAGCTGTTGGGGAAGCACTCGGTTGCTGGCAAGGATGGTTTCGTCGGCCATCCCTCCCATGATCGCTCGCAGCAAGAACGCCGGAGTGGGGAGGATGGTGGGCCGATGGACTGCTTTTCCTATGGCACATGTGAATTCGGCGTTGGTGACGGGATTGGGTGCGACAAGGTTGACGGGGCCTGCGAGTTGAGGTGTGCCGGCGATGTGAATGATCGCGCTTACAGCATCGGGCAGCGAAATCCAGTCCATCCATTGCTTGCCGGAGCCCAGAGGCCCGGCTAATCCGAGGCGAAAGATGGGAAGCATTCTGGCGAGCGCGCCGCCTTCTGGAGACAGCCCTACGCCAAAGCGCAGGTGGGCAACGCGGATTCCCGCGGCTTTGGCCGGCTGTGCGGCTGCTTCCCAGGCCAGGCAGCTCTCGGCAAGAAAGCCGGTGCCCGGGGCTGAAGATTCGGTCAGGATTTCGTCGCCGCGGTTTCCGTAGATGCCGGTGGCCGACGCACAGAGGAAGACCTGTGGGGGATGCTTCAACTGGGCCAGCAAAGTCGCCAGCGCCTTTGTTGTCAGCACTCGGCTGTCGACGATCTCCTTTTTGTACGCGGGTGTCCAGCGATGCGCGGCGATGTTGGCGCCGGAAAGATGGATCACAGTGTCGAAAGCTTCAAGCCGCGACGGGTCGGCGATCGCCGGGGAGGACAGCGGAGACCAGCAAATCTCCTGCGGGCTGTCAGCCCGGGGCTTCCTGACAAGGCGGAAGACGGACGCCGGGGAAATCTGATTGCCGGCGAAGGCTCGTACTAATGTCGTGCCGATCAGTCCGGAAGCGCCGCTGATCAGGATTCTGGATGGTGCGGTCATAACTCGAAAGCGTATTTGATGCCTAGAGCGAGGGGCCGTGTGCTGTTTTTACAAGTAAATGACATTTTCGCGACAACCAACGCGCCGAAACCCCCTAGGATTCAGTTGTATACGGATCAGCTGGCGGTGAAAGCATGATCCAAATGGTACCGCCAGGTTTGATGCTGCAGAAATAATTGTTCGTGACTGTAACAGAAATGTAGATGACTGCATCGCATTAAGTATGCAGGGCGAGTGAGGTCGCTTTTTATGGCCGTGAAACAGACAAGCAACGAGCAGATCGATCCTGTGAGCGCAGAGAGCTTTATTGCGGAAAAGCATATCGGTGAGCGCATCAAGCGCTTGCGGCTGAAGAAATCGATGGGGCTGGTCGAACTGGGCAGGCACACCGGGCTGTCGGCGAGCTTTCTTTCGCAGCTCGAAACCGGGCGCGTGGTGCCGACGCTGCGGAACCTGGCCCGCATTGCCATGGTCTTCAGCAAAGACCTCTCTTATTTCTTTGAATCCGAACCGCATACGATCTTCCGCGTGCACAAAAAGCATGAGCGCGTGCGGCTGCCGCAGACCGGTGTCGATGATCCCACGTACTACTTTGAGAGCCTTGGCTACATGGTTCCGGATCGTCATCTGGATCCCTACTACGCGGAGTTTGTCCCGCTGAAGAAGACCACGGAGGTGCGGCCTCACGTACACCCCGGCTATGAATTTCTTTACGTGCTCGATGGCGAGCTGGAAATCCGCCACGCCGACAGAATCCATGTGCTGGAGCCCGGAGACAGCGTCTACTTCGACGCGAGCACGCCGCACTCGTACCGGTGCGCGGGAAAGACTCCTGCGATCGCGCTTATTGTGACAATGCACCAGCAGCATATCCAGCAGCCGGCGATGCACCTTCGCCCGATGGGGGCGCCGGTCGCGGGAGCATCAGCACCACGAGGCGTGCGGCCACCCGGATTGAAAACCGAGGGCAGTCTGCAGGGGCAGTCCGGGCAACAGTTTTCAGATGTTTCTCGTACCGGTGTCTTGCTGCCGGGCAATAACCGCAGCAGCTAGTCTCGCGATTGGTACTGCTCTTCCAGCGCCGTCAGAGCTTTGCCAGCTGCCCGATGGAAAACTCGCTCTCGTATCCTGCAGGCTCGGCAGAGATTTTCACTCGCAGATTGCCGCTCGCGTCACATGTGTACTCTTCGCGGATGTGCAAATCATGCTGCTCCGCGAGTCGTCCCACCGTCTCCTCGCTCAGGTCTTGCCGGTTCTGGAGGTCCGGGTCAAACGGAAAGAGCACCTGGTCCCAGTTGCTGATCTCGCCTTTGGGCTGGCCGTGTTCGTCGAGTTGGGAGCATTCCAGATAGCGGAAATGACCGATGTTGTGGGCGGGTTTGTAGGAGCGCGTGCTGCGCAGCAGAGGTTCGGTGAGCGAGGGAAGCTTCGTGCCTCTCGGAAAGATCATGTCGAAGACGATTTTTCCTCCATGATCGGACTCGCGCCAGATGCCGAAGTTCTGATTGAACTGCTCGCGTAGACCTTCACTAGCCAGGTCGGCGCGAATAGCCAGCCCGATCGCGCTGGCTGAGCGCATGTAGGTGGAGCGCCGCACTTTGCGGCCAAAGGTTTCACGCAGGATGCGCGCGACAGGCGGCAGCTCCGATCCGCCACCTGTGACGTACAAGGTATCGAGCGGACGCGAGGACTGCGTGGTCAATAAGTTTTCAACGACTTCACGCGTGGCCTCAATCAAGGGGCGGCAACGCTCATAGTAGGTGTCCACGGGAACCGTTACGTGCTCCCAGCCGGGGCGTACCCTTTCGAGATCGATCGTCAGCTTGCGAGTGTTAGGTTTGAGGGATTCTTTCTTCTCTTTGCATTCTTCCAGCAGCCTGTTCTTCTCAAACGGGGTAAGAGTCTCGTGGATTCCGGCAACTTCAAGCACAAGACTGGCAAGGATCTCGTCGAAGTCGTCGCCACCGAGATTGGGTATCCCGTCGGAGGCGTCAACGGTGTGCTCATTTTTGCCGAGGGTTACAAGCGAAACGTCAAAAGTGCCGCCACCCAGGTCGTATACCAGCAAGCCGCTTCCGGACTGGTTCTTGCGCTCTGCGCTGTTGCGATACGCGAATTCTATCGCGGCTGCGGAGGGTTCATTCATCAGCCCCAGTACGGTAAAGCCGCCTTTCTCTGCGGCTTCTTCAGTCAGGAAGCGCTGGTTACTGTTGGCGTTGGCTGGTACGCCCAGAATCGCTTCGAGACGCTCGTCATGATCTGCGCCCAGATTGGAGTGATCGAGCAGTTGTTTACGCAGAGCGCTCATCATTTCTGCCATCAGGACCCGCAGAGGCACTGTTTGCTGGGCCACCGGGATTTCGGTGTGCGGTCCGCCGTTTCTGAGGTAGCGCTTCAGCGATCGCAGAAGCGTCCAGCTCTCATCCTCCTGCATAGCCAGGGCGGCCCATCCGTAGAGGCGTGCGTCCCCTTTCACCGCAGCCACCGGAGGAAACCAGTCGAAGACCTGGCCGTCCGGTGCTTCAAAATTTACGAGCGGATAGTTGCCGCGATCCACAGAGGCGACGACCACCCTCGTAGTTCCAAAATCGATACCAATTCTCACCCTTCCAGTTTAACGTCCGGCCGCCGTCGTATACACAGGGCCCGAACACATTGGTAGGAGGTCAGTTTGAATGCATCGCGGAACGTTGAGGGCAGGATCTCCGTATTGTCCAGAACGGAGGCAATGATGAGGAAGGTGACGGGCTGGAGATTTTGCGCGGTCCTATCAGCGGTGATGACGGGTTTAGCCGTGATGTCGAGCATCGGCTTTGCTCAGACCAGCTCCAGGGGTGCGAACGAATCCGGAGTTTCCCCGGTTCAGGCAACGAAAGACCCGAAAGGTATGTCTGCGGCCGAGTTGACAGCTACTGTGAAACAGCTCGATGCTGAGCTGTTTAGTGCATACAACCACTGTGAACTGGAGAAATTCGGCTCGTTCTTCCCCGAGCATCTGGAGTTCTACCATGACCAGACCGGCGGCGGTCCCATGACGCGCGAACAACTGGTGGAGGCCATAAAACAGAATATTTGTGGCAAGGTACACCGCGATCTGGTGAGCGTTGAGGTGTTTCCAATGAAGAATTACGGCGCCTTGGAGACAGGTGTGCATAGATTCAGCCATCCGGGGATCGACAGCGACCAAGGCGATGCCAAGTTCGCGCAGCTATGGAAATACGAGGGCGGACGATGGTGGATGACGGTGGTGATCAGCTACGACCATAACGAACCGGTGAGCGGAAAACACTAAGAGCGAAAGACCTGCCGCGAGATCGAATTCATAGCGATATGTCGGCATGAGGGAAGCAATCCAACCAAAACCAGGTGTCTGAAAACGGGCTGTTCTTGACGCTGGATTCAAACTGGCAGATTCCGAATATTGGCCCAAATGGGGTTCAGATTGCGCTTTTGTTGTCGAGAAAAAGCTGCTCGACCTGCTTCCAATCGATTACGCGGCGGTAGCCGGTGATCTGGAGATTGTGTGGCGCGCTGAAGATAATTCCTTCGCCGGAGAAGCGGCGGAAATGAAGCGGCTGGTCGTCGATCAGGTAGTCGGCTTTCAGGATTCCCTTGTCGCCGCAAAAGACGAAATGAGTGGGCGGCAGGAAGGAAAAGTGGCGGCGAAGCCAGCGGAACTTGGGGCCGAAGGAATTTGGGAATTCCATGGCAGCGGTGGCAATGAAGACTTCGTAGCGCTGCGCGAGTTTTTTCACCACGCTCTGGCTGTCAGGCATCACTTCCAGATCTTCAAAAAAATCTTCTGAGCGGAGGTAGCCTTCGAGCCGTTCCTGGCGATCGGCGGAGACGATCTCCCACAGCCACTTGCCTTCGAGATCGGCTTTGGTGACGGCCTCGTCGTGATCGCGGTTGTAGCGCGCAATATGTTCTGCGAGGGTGTCAGCCAGAACCTCATCCATGTCAATGGCGATGCGCTTCATGAGTCGGTTTCAGTAGCTTCGACTGCGGCTTTCTTTTTGCGCTTCGATGGCTCGACGATGGGCGGATCGGGGATCGGTTCAAGCGATGGGTCGAAGTAGAGCAGGCGTCCGCAGCTTTCGCAATGAATGCGCTCGCCACTGCGCACCTGGTTCCACATCTGCGGGCGCAGATGCATCTGGCAGCCAAGGCAGCGCTGGCCCTGCACGCGGGCCAGGCCGGTGCCGCGTGACGATGAGATGCGGTCATAGTCGGCGAGCAGGTCTTCGTCGACCTGGCTGCGAAGCTCGGTTCGGGACTTGTTCAACGCATCGAGACGCGCCTGCTGCTCGGAGGTTTGCTTACGGGCCGATTCCTTTTCGCGCTCGACGAAGGCTTTGTGGCTGGACAGGTCCTGACGCGCCCGCTGGCGGTTTAGTTCCAGTTGCTCGGCGCGCTCCATGATTTCGAGCTCCTGATCCTCGAGCCTGCGGATTTCATTTTCCGCAAAGGTGATTTCGTGCTGGAGCGCGTGGAACTGCTCATTGGTCTTAACGCCGCTCGATTGATCGCGAAATTTCACGATCTTCTGCTGCTGGTCTTTGATGTCGCTTTCAAGGCGTCGCCGCTTGGCATCTTCACCCTGAATGGCTTTGTCAGCCTGCTCGACGGTCTGTGCTTGCGCGCGTAGTTTTTCTTCAATCGTTGCCAGGTGACGGGGCAACGCAGCGATGGATTGCCGGAGCTGGGCGGCTTCCACATCGGCTTCCTGGAGGCGGATAAGGTGTTCGAGAGAGGCGTCCATCATTATGAAAGTGCAGTCTAGCACGCATGAGGCGCGGCGGTTTTGGCGTATCGGCAGAAGAGATTGATTGCTGGAATCCAGGCGTTGTCAGTTACCATCCTTAGATTAGCGGAGGCATGAGCAGAGACGGGATGGCATCACAGACAGAACTGGGCGCGATGCCGGTGCATGCGGGGCTCACTCCCCGTCCGGTCAGCCTGCCACCACTGAATGGCTTTGATTTAAAGGCTCGGTACCAGGCGGACCGCTGTAGCGGGGACTTCTTCGATGCCGTGATGGCAGGCTCGCGCGTGATCTTCCTGCTGACAGACATTGCCGGCAGTCGAGCGGAGACGCATCCGATCGCAGCCAAGGTGCAGGAAGTATTCCGAACGAAAGCGCAGGAGCTGTTCGAGTCGCCCGGCGCAAACGAATCGGAGAGCATCGCTCTGTTGACGCGCGATGTGAACCGGTCGGTGATTGATGCGGCTGAGGGCGCGCGGTTTGCTCCCGCCTTTCTCGGTTGCTTCAACATGACTGTCAGTGTCCTTACGTATCTCAACGCAGGCGCAATGACGGCGGTCTTCCGCGATGCCGAGGGCGTGCGTGTTCTTGAGTCCGGAGGAATTCCGCTGGGACTCTTCACCCACAACACCTATGAGCCGGCTGTTCTGGCTTTTGAGCCGGGAGCGAAGCTGCTGCTCGTCACCAAGGGAGTTACCGGGAGCCGTCGCGGATCAGCGACGTTTGGTGCCGACCGCGTTCGAGAAGAGCTGGAGGGTGCCAACACCGATTCAGCATTGGTGATCTGTGAAGACGTGCTGCGCGAAGCCAGCGAATTCAACGATCACCCATGGTCACTTGTTTATGATCTTCTGCACCCTGGCAAGCGCCAGTGCAGAGATGATATGACTGCGGTGGCGCTTGTGCGTCCCGGTCATCCGATTGGTCAATCCATTTAGTGAGTTAGTTTCTCGCGACTAGAATTACGATCGCTTGGCAATTTGTCGAGCGGAAGCCGGCCCTGCGCGTCCATGTCGATAGAAGCTCCCAACGAAGTTATCGGGAAGTAGGTCGAGCTTCTTCGAACGAATGATTCCTGGGAGGCGAAATATGCGATGCAACAGGTATGACGATCAAAGCCGGATGACGAGCGTTGTCCGAATACTTACTTTAGCAACGATGATGCCGGCTCTTTTTGCGCAAAGCGCAGGCGCACAGGCAGCGGCTTCCGGGGCCGAATTACAAACAAGCGGAGAAGCCTATAAGACCCTTTACCTGGCCAGCGCCGGGCAGAGCTACGCGGAAGACGTTCTTACCGATCTGCGTAATATGCTGCCGAAGGCAAAACTATATTACGTACCGTCCCAGAGCGCTATCTCGATGCGTGGAACTCCCGAAGATATTCAACTTGCGCAGAAGATACTCTCGGACGTCGACAGGTCTGCGAAGACTTACCGCCTCACCTATACCATTACCGAAATGGACGGCGGCAAGGAGACTGGAAAACAAAATTTCACCCTCGTAGTGAGCTCTGGGGCAAAGACAGCGCTGAAACAAGGCACAAAGGTCCCGATTGTTACCGGAACTTATAACGAAAGCAGTTCGAGCGCGAACTCCCAGGTGCAATATCTCGATGTAGGGCTGAACCTTGAAGCATCTTTGGAAGGTCACGGAGATGGATTGAGGCTGCGCTCGAAAATCGAGCAATCGAGAGTTGCCGACGAAAAATCCGGTATAGGCACACAAGACCCGATCGTTCATCAGACGACTCTGGAGGAAGTCTCGACTCTCACTCCGGGCAAGCCACTGATGCTGGGGTCGCTCGATGTCCCAGGCACTGCGCGACGGCAGCAAATCGAAGTGATTTCCGAACCCGTTCTGTAGGCTTCCGCATACGGTTCCTGCTGGAATTGCGGCTGCGCTGATCCGGCCCGACCTGGATGAATCAGCGCAGCAACCCCATTATTGCGTGATACCAAGCTGAGTGAGCATAAAGGCGTAGCGGCGGTCTGACTCGTGGATGCGGTCATAGCGGCCACTGGATCCGCCGTGTCCGCCGTGCATATTGATGAAGAAGATCAATGGATTCTGATCGATCTTCAACGCTCTGAGTTTCGCGACGTACTTCGACGGCTCCCAATACATCACCTGTGAGTCATCGAAGGAGGTCTGCACCAGAATGGCGGGATACGCCTTTGCCGTTACATTGTCATACGGCGAATAGGTGAGCATGTAGTCAAACGCAGCCTTCTGGTTTGGGTTGCCCCACTCCTCATATTCGGGGACGGTGAGCGGAAGAGTCGCGTCAAGCATGGTGTTCATCACATCGACGAACGGCACCTCGCACAGGACCACTTTGAAGAGGTCAGGCCGCATGTTGGTGACTGCGCCCATGAGCAGGCCACCGGCGCTTCCTCCCTCGATGCCAACGTCGCCACGCTTTCCGTAGCCTTGCGCCAGCAGTCCATCGGTTACATCGATGAAGTCAGTGAAAGTGTTGCGCTTGGTCATCATCTTGCCTGCATCGTGCCATGCTTCGCCAAGCTCCCCACCTCCGCGAATATGCGCGATCGTGGTCACTACACCACGATCCAGAAGCGGGAGAAGCGTAACGGAAAATGTATCGGGCATGGTGATGCCGTACGAGCCGTAACCATAGACGAAGAGCGGATTTTCGCCGCGCTTGAATTTATCTTTACGATAGACAACGGTTACCGGAACACCGACGCCGTCTTTGGCCGGCACAAAGATTCGCTCGACCGCATACTTTGATTTGTCAAAGCCGGGTACTTCCTGCTGCTTGAGCAAGGTCGACGCCTGGGTCTTCACGTCGTATTCGAAGGTCGAACTGGGCGTGATTGGCGATTGATAGTTATAGCGAAACTTGTCGGTTTCGAATTCCGGGTTGGTGCCAGAACTTAAAAAGTACGCGGGCTCCGGGACTTCTACTGCGTGCGTCTCTTTGGTCTTGTTGGTAACCACTTGCAGGACGGGCAGGCCCTTGATCCTCTCCGTGACAACGTAGAAATCCTTGAATGCGTCGATGTCTTCGATTGGGACTTCCTTGCGCGCGGCAATCAACTCGGTCCAATGATTTTTGCCTGGACTCTCGACTGGCGCGGTCACGAGACGATAGCTCGGATCCGTGTCATTGACGCGGATATAAAAGGTGCTGTTGGCTTCGTCGGCGTAGTAGCGAACACCTTCCTTGCGCGGCTCGATGATCTTCCATTCGCCGTTCGGAGTATCGGCCGTAAGAAATCTTATCTCGCCGGTCACATGGCTTTCTGTCTGCATCAGGAGATACTTGCCATCGCGCGTGCGGTCAAGATTCACGTCGTAACGCTCATCCTTCTCGTCGAAGACAACCGGATCGCTCGCGGCTCCGAGGATGTGGAGATGAACCAGATTGCTGCGCTTGGTTTGCGCATCTTCGGTGGAGTAGAGAAGCGTTTTGTTGTCCGACGCCCAAACGACCGAATCTGTACGCTCTGCTGTATCCGGCAGCAGTTTGCCTGTGCGCAGATCTTTGATGTGCAGTTTGTATTGGCGAAAGCCGACGTTGTCGGTGGTGAAGGCGAGCAGGTTCGAGTCGTCGCTCACCTGAAACGCACCGAGCGACATGAACTTCTCACCCTTCGCAAGTTCATTTACGTCGAGCATCACTTCCTCCGGTGCGCTGAGCGTCTCTTTCTTGCGGCACAATACCGGGTACTGCTTTCCTTCTTCGGTGCGTGTGTAGTACCAGTAGCCGTGCTTGCGGTAGGGTACGGATGTATCGGTCTGCTTGATGTGGGCGAGCGTCTCGTTATAAAGCTTTTCCGCGAATGGTTTCTCGTCGGCGGTTACCTGTTCGGCATAGGCATTCTCGGCTTCGAGGTATTCCCGGACCTTTGGGTTCGTCCTTTCTCGCAGCCAGCCGTAATCGTCTACCAGCACGGCGCCATTGATCGGGCGCTCCTTGTGAATCTTCTCCGCTACCGGAGGTTGGGGCGCAGAAGCACTCTGCGCGAGTGCGGTGGCAGTGCCCACTATCAACAGGAGGGCCGAAAGTCCTGGGTATCGCATGGCTGGAATTGTATGACACTCTGCCATAGCGAAATGTAAAGCGCGCCGAAAAGACTGCGGCGTCAGCGCAGCAATTCAGGCTTGCGCGCGGCCAGCGTTGCGACCAATTCGCCAAAGAGGGTGTTGGCCCAGGCAAACCACGCGCGGGTGAATTTCTTTGGGTCGTCTTTGAAATAGCTTTCGTGGATGAAGCCGCTACCGGCGGAAGATATTTTGATCATCGCCAGGGCGTGGCTGATTTCCGTATCGGATTTGCTGGTGAGAGCGTAAATGGTTTGCGACATGGGCCAGATCATGTCTTTGCCTTCGTGCGGTCCGCCGATGCCTTCCCCTGCTGTACCGCGGTAGAACCAGGGATTTTTTTCGATCCATACGAATTTGCGCGTTCGCTCGTAGAGCGCGGCGTCGGGGGAGCTTGCAATATAAGGCAGGCCCAGCAGGCTAGGGACATTGGCGTCGTCCATCAGAAGCTGGCTGCCGAAGCCGTCGACTTCATAGGCCAAGATGGTGCCGTCGGGTGTTTGCGCGATGGCATGCTGTTGCAGCGCTGACTCGACTTCGGTAGCAAGAGCGTTTGCCTGATTGGCAAGATCAGTGTCGTGAAGGATGGCATTCGCCATTTCTGCGAGATGGCGCAGCGAGGTGACCGCGAAGAGATTTGACGGAACCAGAAACGGGAAGATGCACGCATCGTCGGATGGGCGGAAGCCGGAGGCGATAAGTCCCACGGGGTTGACGGGATTTCCATAGCCATCGGCAGGCAGCGTTTCTGTCGAGACAACGGACTCGCGCTGAAAATGGTAAGGACCTTCGCCATGTTTGCGCTGTTGCACGATCATCGTCTGAACCGCAAGCTGCATGGCCTGCTGCCAGCGCGCATCGAAGGGACGTGTGTCGCCGGTTTGTTTCCAGTAGCCGTGGGCAAGCCGGATGGGATAGCAGAGTGAATCGAGTTCGTACTTGCGCTCGCCCACTCCCTGCTTGAGGTCAGTCTTATCTTTGCGGCTCCATTCGAGTGCGGGCGCGTTGAGGTCGGCCATGAAGGCGTTGGCGTAGGGATCGATGAGGATGCAGCGCGCCTGACGACGAATAACGCCTTCGAGCAGCGCGCGCAGCGGCTCGTCCTTGACTGCGAGCGGAAGGTAAGGCCACACCTGCGCGGAGGAATCGCGCAGCCACATGGCGGGGATGTCGCCTGTGATGACCGCAGTGTCTGGTTTGCCTTCGAACTGGCCCGGCTCGACGGTGGTGTCGAGGGTGTTGGGGAAGCAGTTGGCGAACATGGCGGCGAGTTCGGGGTCGCCGATGCGGGTGCGCGTCTGCTCGATGAAGGCTTCGACTGCAGCGCTGTGGAAGCGGCGATCAGCGGGCTTCGGACGCTTTGATTCCTGCTGGCTGTCGCTGAATGCGCGCAGGCTCGATGGTATTCCTGCTCCAATTGCTGCTGCGCCTGCCGCTTTGAGCAAGGCCCGACGTGTCCACTCTTGCATCCGGACTCCCTTTTAAGGTGATGATTTCATAGTAGAACCGCGGGAACCGGGTTGCAGCATTTGAGGTGCGGAGCGCCGACTTTCTGCATCCTGTTACGATCTGATACCTCTAAAGTGGTATCGACCCTATGAGCGCAGAAGCAGTCGCATGGAAACCTAAACATAACCCCTGGGCGATTGCGCTGACGGTGACACTGGCTACCTTCATGGAGGTGCTCGACACCTCGATTGCCAACGTGGCGCTACCGCATATTGCCGGCGGACTTGGCGCCTCAGAGGATGAGGCGACGTGGGTGCTGACGTCCTACCTTGTGTCGAATGCGATCATTCTTCCCCTAAGCGCGTACCTGACTTCGTTTGTCGGACGCAAACGCTTCTACATGTGGTGTGTGGTGCTTTTCGGAATCAGCTCGGCTCTCTGCGGGCTAGCGCCTTCGCTGCCGCTGCTGATCTTCTTTCGTGTGCTGCAAGGTGCAGGTGGCGGCGGGCTGGCTCCCAGCGAGCAGGCGATTCTCGCCGACACGTTTCCTCCGAAGAAGCGCGGGCAGGCATTTGCCGTCTACGGATTGGCCGTGGTCGCAGCGCCGGCGATTGGGCCGACGCTTGGCGGATGGATTACGGACAACTATGACTGGCGCTGGATCTTTTTCATCAATGTGCCGGTGGCGATCATTTCTCTTTTTCTGACCTCGCGCATGGTGGAAGACCCGCCGCACATTGAGGAAGAGGTCAAGCGGCTGCGCAGCAAAGGGCTGAACCTGGACTACCTGGGCTTTGGCCTGCTGGCTATCGGTTTTGGATCGCTTGAATTTGTGATGGATAAAGGGCAGGAGGATGACTGGTTTGGATCGCATGTCATCACGACGTTTACCGTCCTGTGCGTTACATCTCTGTTGCTGCTTGCCGTGTGGGAGATCCTTCAGATCCGCAAAGGGCACAAGCCGATTCTTGACTTGACGCTGTTTCGCAACCGCACCTTTGCCATCTCATTCGGCTTGATGTTCGTTCTCGGATTCACGCTCTTCGGCACGACGGTGCTGATTCCGCAGTTTGTGCAGACGCTGCTGGGATACACGGCAGAGCGCGCGGGGCTGGCGATTTCTCCGGGCGGGCTTACTGTGATGGCGTTGATGCCGCTGGTGGGGTTCCTGGTGGGGCGCGTCGATCCACGCTATCTGATTGTCTATGGTTTCGTGTCGCTGGCTTCGGCGCTGGCGTTCATGCACACGCTCGACCTGGATGTGAGCTACTCGTACATTGCGTGGCTGCGCGTCTTTCAGGCGTCGGGGCTGGCGTTTCTGTTCGTTCCCATTAACACGCTTTCCTATACCGATGTGCCGCCACAAAAAAACAACGATGTATCGGGACTGACGAATCTTGCGCGCAATATTGGCGGCAGCGTGGGCACGGCGTTCTTTGTTACGTGGCTGGCGCGGCGCAGCCAGTTCCACCAGGATCGGCTTACCGGGCACGCGAACATGTCGGATTCGGCGTTTCAGATGAAGGTGGATGCGCTGGCGCGGTATTTTCAGCACGCGCAGGGTATTGCGACTTCAACGGCGCAGGCGCGCATGATGGCGCAGGGCAGCCTGTACCGGCAGCTGGTGACGCAGAGCACGATGCTGGCCTATCTTGACGTGATTACGGTGCTGGCCATCGGCAGCGCCTGCATGATTCCGCTGGCCCTTCTGATGAAAAAGCGTAAGGCCGGCGGACCAATGTCGATGCACTAAATCGCCGGGTTCATGCACTAGAATTGTTCTTTCGCCGCACCTCGAAATTTCCCGAGCGGCGTAAGCCTAATTTTTCGGGGGTTTTTGACGTGCGTCGTTCGCTTGCCTGCGCTTCAGCTTTGCTTCTGGTTTTCAGCCTTCATGCTCATGGACAAAAACAGTGGACCGTTACCGATATCTTCGGCAATGGCAGCCTCGTCGAGCATGGTCCCGGGGAGATGACGTGGGCCCCGGACGCGAGCCGCGCCGTCTTTATTGGCGATAATGGCGACCTAATGGAGTTGAGCGCCGCCAACGGGAAGATGAGCAAGCTGCTCGACCACGAAAAGATCGCGCCGATCATGAACGTGCAGCTTGATGAAAAAGACCGCGATCATCGCGCACGCTACAACGAGCCGGACTATATCTGGCTGCCGGATTCAAAGCGTCTGCTCTTTGATACGAACGGCACCCTGTGGGTGTATGACCTGCAGCGCGGAACGGGAATTGAAGCGGGGCACACGGGCCAGGGCAGTGGCGATGACCCCAAGTTTTCTCCTGACGGGCGGTCCCTTTCGTATCTGCACGATCACAATCTGTGGGTGGGCCGGCCATCCGAGCCGGCGATCGCGGTAACCAACACGCACGAACCGACGCTGCTGAACGGCGAGGTGGATTGGGTCTACCTTGAAGAACTGGATGTGCGCAGCAACTACTTCTGGTCGCCGGATTCAAAGCAGCTGGCCTACCTGCAGATGAATGAAGGCGCAGTGCCGCAGTATCCCATTGTCGACTGGATTCCGACGCATGCGAGCGTCGATCAGCAGCGCTATCCGCAGCCGGGAGACGCCAACCCCAGCGTGCGCGTCGGGGTTGTGAGCGCCACCGGTAGCAAGACGACATGGATGAAGGTTCCGATGGACGAGGGGGGCGACTATATTCCGCGCTTTGGGTGGATCAATCCGCACATTGTCTGGATTGAGGTGCTGACACGCGACCACAAACATATGAACGTGTACTTTGCCGACACGCACACAGGGGATTCGCGGCTGGTCCTGGCGCAGAACGACGACAAGTTTTTCGACGAAGCCTACGATGTGAACTTTTTTGCCTCGGGCCAGTTTCTGATTACCAGCTGGCGCGATGGGCATATGCACATTTACTCCTACACCTACAATGCGGAGAATCCGCTGGATGGCCCGGCGCAACCGGTGCGACAGCTGGAAGATGGCGATTACGAGGTGAGCTCCATCGAGTCCATCGATGCGAATGCAAAGGCTGTCTACTACCTCTCGAATGAAGGCGATCCGCTGCAGGAGCAGATATGGTCGGTGAAGCTGGACGGGACCGGCAAGCATCTCATCTCAAAACAGGACGGAGTGCATCATCCGAACTTCGCCGAGGGCAGCTCGGTGTATGTCGATCGATATTCGGATCAGGTGACGCCTCCGGCGCTCAGCCTTTGCCATGACGCCACGATATGTCAGTTGCTCTGGCACGCGCAGCCGCCAAAAGGGTACGAGATTGTGCGCCCGGAAACGCTGCAGCTGAAGGCTGCGGATGGCAAGACGATGCTCTATGCTTCGCTGCTTCTGCCGCCCGGCGTGACGTCGCCGGCGAGCGTGCCGCTGATCAACAATCCTTATGGAGGACCGCACGCTCAGACGGTGCGCGACAGCTGGGGCGGCCCGAACTCTTTCTTCGACCAGCTGCTGGCGCAGCATGGTTTTGCCGTGCTGCATGTGGACAATCGCGGCATGGGCGGGCGCGGGCGCGACTTTGAGCAGGCTGCGTATCGCGACTTCGGGCCGGTGCAGTTGAGCGATCAGATGGCCGCGATTGACCAGGTGCTGGAGAAATATCCGCAGCTGGACAAGAATCGCCTGGGCTGGTGGGGCTGGAGCTGGGGCGGGACATTTACGCTCAACGCCCTCTCCCATTCAGATCGCTTCCGCGCCGGTGTTTCAGTTGCGCCGGTGACGGACTTCAGGAACTACGACTCAATTTACACAGAGCGCTATCTCGGACAGCCGATTGAAAATGCCGATGCCTACCGTGACGCCTCAGTGCAGGAGACGGCAAAAAATCTGAAAGGCCACCTGCTGCTGGTGCATGGCACGGGGGATGACAATGTGCACTTCGCGAATTCCATTCAATACATTCAGAAATTGATTGACGCAAAGATTCCCTATGACTTCCAGCCCTATCCGCGCAAGACGCACTCGATCGCCGGGCCGGTGGCGCACACGCATCTCTTTGAGCGCATCCTGTGGCAGTTTGAGACCTATCTGAAACCGGCGGTCGCAACGCAGTGAGCCATCCGGCACAACGGGCTGATTCGCATGAGTTGATTCGGGGCCGAACGATGCTCGGGGATTTCGAGCTTACCGTGTTAAGCGATGGACACTACTTCCTTGATGGCGGGGCGATGTTCGGTGTCGTGCCCAAGCCGTTATGGGAGAAGCGCGCTCCCGCCGACGAGCAGAACCGGATTCTCCTTGGCTTGAATACGGTTGTCGTGCGGACGGGGAAGCATACCATTGTCATCGAGACGGGAATTGGTAACAAGCTCAGTGGCAAATTGCGGGCGATCTATGGCGCGCAGGAAAAGCTGCCGCTCGCCTTCGCTGCGGCTGGAATCAAGCCGGAAGAAGTCGATATCGTCATCAATTCCCATCTGCACTTCGACCACTGTGGGTGGAATACGACGCGCACGCCGGATGGCAGCGTGGTTCCGACTTTCCCGCACGCGCGCTACTTTGCGCATCGGGGCGAAGTGGAGCACGGCCACCTGCAACTGGAGCGCGATGCGGTCAGCTACATCAGCGACAACTACGATCCGCTGGTGGAAAGCGGACAGATGACGCTGCTCGATGTGAAGCGCGGCGAGACGCGGGAGATTGTGCCGGGGATTTCTGTCGAGGGCTTTCCCGGGCACACGGCGCAGCTGATGGCGGTGCATCTCGATTCAGGCGGCAGGCGCGCCTGCTATATTTCCGATCTGATTCCGACGAGCGCGCACCTGGACCCCACCTGGGTCATGGGCTACGACCTCGATCCACTCACTTGTATCGAAGAGCGCAAGCGGTTTTATGCACGAGCCATTCCTGAGGAGTGGCTCGTGCTGTTTACGCATGATCATCACTTGCCTTTCGGTCATATCGAGCTGAACGAAAAAGGCAGGCCGGTGATGAGGAATGGGCCAGTTTCAATGCAAAACTGACCCGCTCGAATGCAATTAGCTGGCGGTGGTAGCCACGCTTGCTGTCAGGGCATTCAGAATCGCCGCGCCCTTGGGAGAGCCGAGTCCAGTGCACGCATCCCATCCCGGGCCGGCAGAGTAGCTTCCGTTATTGCCTTGTGTGATGTCGTTGAATGCGCTGGCATTCTCGTAGAACGTGGGATTGACGAAGCCGGCCGATACTTGGCCGTCTGTCGCCAACTGCTGATTGACCAGAGCGAGGAGCCCGGCATAGAGCGGCGCGACCGCGCTTGTGCCGCCAATCTGCTGCGGCTGGCCATCAACGATGATGTTGTAGCCGGTCTCAGGGGAGGCGTCTCCGGAAACATCGGGAACACCGCGTCCGGATTGTCCTGACGGCAGCGCGCTCGCCTGCCACGTTGGCGTGGCGAACGTGGTGCTGTAGCCACCGCCAGAGGCTCCGCCTTGCGGCTGGTCATCCCATACGACTTCTTCTGCGATGGCTGTGCCGTTGGCGTAGAGCGCGGTTCCGCCACAAGCGAGCACATGCGGGCTGGATGCGGGGAAGTCGACGACGGTACCGTTTGTGCCGTCACTCGAACCGTTGTCGCCGGAAGCCACGGTGATGGTGACACCGAGGGCCGCGGCCGACTGGCAGGCATCGTCGAGAGCAGTGACAGAAGACGCAGACCAGCTCGATTCCGGACCGCCCCAGCTGATGGAGAGCACGGAGGGCTTGTTCGTCGAGTCGTGGACCGCAGTGGTGATGGCGTCGATGAATCCCTGATCGGTGTTGGGCGCGAAGTAGACGGCGATGTTCGCCGCTGGAGCGACGGAGCCGGCCACCTGAATGTCGAGTTCGACTTCGCCGTCCGCGCCGTTGGGGTCGCCGGGCGAGTTGGAGCCACCGTCGACGCCGACTGCAACGACGTTGGGAACACTCAGGCCCAGGCCGCTGAAATAGGTTTGAAGATCGCTTGCGGTGTAGCCGCCGCCCAGTTCCAGGATGCCGATTGTCTCACCGCTGCCGTTGAGGCTGGTCGGGAAGCTATAGAGTTGCGCGACCTGCACGGCGCTGAAGGGCTGCGGTTGAGGTGTAGGAATGGTTGGCCGTTTCTTCCTTCTGTCGGGATCGGCAGCATCGTCCAGGCGGCGAAAATGTGGCGTCGCAACGGGCCGCGAATCCAAGCCGAGGACGGCTTCGACGGCTGGGACGTGCTCTTCCGGAAGCGAAATCTTGCCGGTGAAGGCATGGAAGCGCTTTTTGTGCTGGGTGTCCTCGTAACTGTTAAGTTCGACACCGAAAGCCTTTTCCATGGCTTCGGCCGTGCCCGTCAGCACGATGGTCCGGCGGGGCAGGCTGGATGCTGCTTCATCGACGGCGAGGTCATGATTCTGCGCGAAGGTGCGGAGGCTGTCGAAATCCGCGGGATCGGCTGCGTATTGTGCGTTGAATTCTGCGTGCGAAAGGCGGCGGCCCTTCAACTCGCTTAGTTTGAGTGCATTCTTGCGTCTCACGATGACGGATACGCTAATGGTTTGCTGCGGCGACGTGCGGCCCAGATGGGTTGCATGCGCGGGTGCTTTACGCTCGCTTTTTTCCAGAGCAATGCGAGGAGCCATAGATCACCTCAATGTAGATCGAATTCATGGCCGTTTTGACGGCAGTCCATAACAGTACCACCGCTGGATCAATGGTGTGCAGTAGAGACCTGGCGTTTCAGTGCGGTCTATAGAGCAAGATGCGTGTTTTCGGAATCAGGGTTTTGCCTGAGGCGCGAGTTTCTCTTTATGTTTGACGGTCGCCGTGACTGGGCGGTTGGGAAATCACAAGAAAACGCGTGTCTGTTTTGGAAGGGTTTTTTGCCTGGTGGGGTAGACCCGGAGCGATCTCGATTCCCTGACGCGGCTTGAGGACCGTCGCCCGGTCATCGAATTGCATCGTCAGCTCGCCTTCAAGGACGTAGAAGAACTGGCGGGCATGCTGGTGCCAGTGCCGCTGCTCTGCGCTTCCCGGGGGCATGCGTTCTTCAATGATGCTAAGCTCCCCGGTGCGGACAAGGTGCCAGCCGTCACAGATTTCTCCCCAGACGTAATGGTCTGCGGTGGCGGTGCTTATGGGTTCGGTCACAGCGGGATGTTCCCGTGTTTCTTCGGCGGATTCTTGTCGCGCTTGCCCTCGAGCATTTCGAGCGCGGTGATCAGGCGTCGGCGCGTCTCGCGCGGAAGGATGACGGCGTCAACGTAGCCGCGCTCGGCGGCGATGTAGGGGTTGGCGAACTGCTCGCGGAATTCGTGGACTTTTTCTGCGCGCGCGGCTGCTAGTAGTTGCTGCTTGCGCTCGTCGCTCAGCGGGCCGTCGCTTGCCTCGGCTTCAGCGACGGCCTCATTCAGCTCGCGTCCATAGACAATGTTGACCGCGCCCTCGGGGCCCATGACGGCGATTTCCGCCGTTGGCCATGCGAGGTTGAGGTCGGTACGGATGTGCTTGGAGCTCATGACGCAATACGCGCCGCCGTAAGCCTTGCGCGTGATGACGGTGAGCTTGGGCACGGTGGCTTCAGCGAAGGCGTATAGCAATTTTGCTCCGTGGCGGATGATGCCGCCATATTCCTGCTGCGTGCCGGGAAGGAAGCCGGGCACATCCTCGAGCGTGATGAGCGGGATGTTGAAGGCGTCGCAGAAGCGCACGAAGCGCGCGCCCTTGACGCTGGCGTCGATGTCGAGCACTCCGGCGAGAAAGGCTGGTTGGTTGGCGACGATACCCACCGGACGGCCGTTCATACGCGCGAAGCCAATGACGATGTTGCGCGCGAAGTGTTCGTGGACCTCGAAGAAATAGCCGTCGTCGACGATGCGCTCGATGACACTTTTAATGTCATAGGGCTGGTTTGATTCGGCGGGCACGAGCGAGTCGAGTTCGGCATCGGCGCGGTCGATGGGGTCAGTGCAGGCACGGCGGGGCGGATCGTCGATGTTATTCGAGGGTAGGAAGCTGAAAAGCTCGCGGATCATGGCCAGGCATTCGGCGTCGTCGTGCGCCATGAAGTGGGCCACGCCAGAGCGCTCGTTATGCGTGCTCGCTCCGCCCAGCTCTTCCTTGGTGACCTCCTCGTGCGTGACCGTCTTGATCACGTCGGGACCGGTCACGAACATGTAGGAGGTCTTGTCGACCATGAGGGTGAAGTCGGTGATGGCGGGCGAGTAGACGGCGCCGCCGGCGCACGGACCGAGGATGGCCGAGATCTGTGGAATAACACCGCTGGCTAATGTGTTTCTCAGGAAAATATCAGCGTAGCCGGCGAGCGAGACCACGCCTTCCTGAATGCGCGCGCCGCCCGAGTCGTTCAGGCCAATGACAGGAGCGCCAACGCGCATGGCCGTATCCATGATTTTGACGATCTTGGCTGCGTTGGTCTCAGAGAGCGAGCCACCGAAGACGGTGAAGTCCTGTGCGAAGACGAAGACGGTGCGGCCATCGATGCGGCCGTATCCGGTGACGAAGCCGTCGCCGGGGATGCGCTTCTGCTCCATGCCGAAGTCGGTGCAGCGGTGAGTGACGAGCTTGTCGGTTTCCTCGAAGGTGCCTTCGTCGAGCAGCAGCGTGATGCGCTCGCGCGCGGAAAGCTTGCCTTCCTTGTGCTGGCGCTCGCGCCGCTCTTTTCCGCCACCTTCTTCAGCAAGGCGATTGCGGCGGTCAAGTTCCTCAAGCGATTCAGCACGGATGGCTGGCCCGGATGTCTCCATAAAGTGGGATTATAGAAGAGCGCAGAAGATCATTCGGGGGTAAGAGTCACTGTCTACGGTCAGACTGCGTGAGTTCTGCTAGTAGACCTCTTTGTGGAAGAGGTCATCTTTCTCTTCGCAGGGAGAGGAAACGCAACCAACCGCGCATCCGATCAACATGGCCACGCCGATTGTTACGAGAATGGCGGGTAAAAAGTCGCTCAGATGCGATAAGTGATTCAGTAAATCATGCATTTTAAGGAACCACATAACCTAGCCCCTTCTTGCGGGAAACCGCGTCATGCCGCGCGGTCTCTTTCATGCCAACATCATCTCACTGCTTTTTTGCAATAGAAAGCAAATTTTGTAGAAGAAGCGCGACTCAGCGCCTTTTCGGCACCTTGACCACGGAGCACAAACCCAAATACTTAGACGCAAATTTGGTCTGTATGGTTTACTGTGGACGAGGGAAGCAGCGAATAAAATACGAAACAAGACGCCGTGTCCAGCTTCAGCAAATCCGATGAGAGACAGGAGCCGCGCGTCCGCTGGCTCTTTCTCGATCTGAACTCCTACTTTGCCTCGGTGGAGCAGGAGCTGCGCCCCGAGCTGCGCAACCGGCCGGTGGCCGTGGTGCCGGTCATGGCGGATACAACCTGCTGTATCGCGGCCAGTTATGAGGCTAAGGCATTTAAGGTTAAAACCGGGACCCAGGTCGGCGAGGCCAGGCGGATGTGCCCGGGGATTGAGCTCGTCGAGGCGCGGCACGAACTGTACGTCGACTTCCACAAAAAGATCGTGGAAGCAGTCGAAACCTGCGTTCCCGTTGCTTCGGTCATGTCGATCGACGAGATGGCCTGCAGCCTTTTAGGACGTGAGCAGCCGCTGGTTGCGGCGCTCGATTTAGCGCGGCGGATCAAGGAGACGATCAAGCGGGACGTGGGCAGCACGCTGAGATGCTCGGTGGGATTAGCGCCGAATCGCTACCTGGCGAAGATCGCCTCCGACATGGAGAAGCCCGACGGCCTTGTCGCGCTCACACCCGACATTCTGAAACCCGCCCTGACGGGCTTAGTCCTGCGCGATCTGCCCGGCGTCGGCGCGCGCATGGAGAAGCATCTGCACGAGCGCGGCATCCGCACAATGGAACAGCTGCTGGCGCTCGACCACGAAAAGCTGAGCGATGTTTGGGGCGGCGTGGGCGGTGAAAAGCTCTATCACTGGCTGCGCGGCGAGGACTTCAACGATCCCAAGCTCCAGCATCAGAAATCGATCAGCCAGAGCCACATGCTGGCGCCGGAGTTCCGCACGCGCGACGGCGCTTATGCCATCGCGCACAAGCTGCTGCACAAGGCAGCGATGCGCCTTCGCGCCGCGCACCTGTGGACGACGAATGTATCGCTGTCAGTCAAGTTCGCCGTGCCGAAAGAGACCGCAAAGAAGCGCCATTATTCCGGCATCCCGCAGAGCGGCTGGTCGCACGGCATGACCGTGGTCGAATGCCAGGACAATCAGACTCTCGTAGAAGCTCTGACCAGGCTGTGGGCGGAGCTGCCGCAAGGCGAAGCACTGCAGAAGCCATTCTTCGTAGGCGTGTGGCTGGGAAATCTGGTGCCTGAGCATCTGCACACGCTGAGCCTGTTTTCCAGCCTTGAAAGCGAATCGCGGCGCACTCGACTTTCAACCACGATGGACACCCTCAACCACAAGTACGGGCTCGACACGCTGTTTCCGGCAAGCATGCTGCTCGCAAAAGCCGCCGCGCCCACGCGCATAGCCTTCACCAGCATTCCTGATTTATTTGAGTGATGTCCTTGTAATCGGTGAAGCGGTGAGCTATTAATTTCATTCGATTTCGGCAACGGCCTGTCTTACAGGTGATTCGATTCGACTCATTACTTTTTCGGATCCGTTCGGGCTGTTGCATGATTTTGGTCAGAGGTGTCATTTGAGTAAAAGACTCTGTTTTTTGTTTGCTGCAGTGATGGCTGTTCCTGTTGTTTTACAAGGGCAAGCGCCGACTGCTCCACCAGCGAATCCGATTACCGCCAGCGAAAAAGGCCTCTATGCGTATGTGAGCAACGCGGTCGTTGGCGCGGCTCAGAAAATGCCGGAAGAGAACTACTCGTTCAAGCCAGTACCGGAAGTTCGGAGCTTCGGCCAGCTCGTCGGTCATCTGGCCGAGGAAAATTACTTCTTCTGCTCGCTGGCCACGGGTGCAGAGAATCCTGGGAAGGGCATAGAAAAAACGAAGACTTCAAAGGCCGATCTCGTAGCCTCGCTCAAGGACGCCGTTGCGTACTGCAATACAGCCTTTGAAGGCATCACCGATGCCAAGGGCGCTCAGATGACGAAATTCATGAACTTCGACGTAGCGAAGATCGCGTTGTTCTCGCTGAATACGGCGCACACGGATGAACATTATGGGAACATGGTGACATATTTGCGAATCAAGGGAATTGTGCCGCCGACCAGCGAAAATCCGCCTGGGCAAGCGCCGAAGTAGCCTCGATATCGGGGTTGTCGACCTCAAGCCGGGTGCCCCAGGTCTCGCTTTTTGAGACCTGGGATTTCTGGATCGCGACATAACGATCAGAAAAGGTACGACACCAGCGCGGGAGTCTGATGCGCATAGGTGGCATACGTCTCCCCAAATTGGGAGCGCATCCACTCCTCCTCGATGCGTAGCTTGGCCCAGAACATGAAGAATACTATGACGACAACGATGACCCCGCGCAGCTGGGAGAGCGCAATCGCGGTGCCAAGAAACCCGCCCAGAATGCCGGTGTAAATGGGGTGACGGACAAGGGCATAGGGGCTGGCGGTAATCAGCTCGTGGCCCTGCTTGATGGTTACGGAGCGGCTCCAGTTGCTGCCGAGATGCCGGCGCGCCCACACGGCGAAGAGAAGGCCGGCGACGGTAACAGCAGCTCCAATCCAAAGGGACCAGATGCCAGACGGCCACAGCTCGCGGTAGAGCCGGGGCAGCGGTATGCGAGTTGTCGAGAGAAGGACGATCACGATCAGGAAGGCGAGAGCCCGCAGGATGCGCGAGGCCGCCGGCTCGATGCGCTGGTGGTTTTGGCAGCCTTGATCTGCCAATAAAGAAGAAAGGCGATCCAGACCGCGGGAAAGAAAAATTCGAAGAACCAGAGCACTCATGACCTCCGGCCGCTGTTTTGAAACTCTTGGCATTGTCTACGCAGGCGAACAAGGGGGAGTTTCATTTTCCTTCGTTGTTGGTCTGATCGTCGGCAAAGCGCGGAAGCTGGGCAGATAACCTGATCATTCCAGACCGAGCCTAAAAGGGCCTCTTGAGCTTTATGCCGCCTGTATCCATACTGTTGTGGGCTCCTTGAGGACTCTCGTCTCATGTCAACTCTGGCTAAACTATACGAGTCGCCCTTGGAGACAGCGCGTCAATTTGCGCTCGTCATCACCGGGATGGGCGCTAAAATCCGCGAAAAGCAAACAGATACTGCACATGACCTCGCCTTGAAGCAGGTCTATGCCGGACGTCCCGTATACGCAACATGTACGGCGAATACCGGACGTATGCACATAGAAGCTACCGAGGTGGCTGAAAGCAATACAAAGATTTATTTCCTTCCCTGGGCAAAGACGTCTATTTATCGCGTTCGCCCAAAACCGGGAAACCCGGATGGCGTGAACGAGAATTTACTTTTCACGCCCAATCTGGATGGCTGCATGGTGACGATCGACGGCAAACCTGAGAGCCCGACCGTCTACCATGCGAACGCAGCAGGCCTTCCATTTTCACTCCAGGAAGAACAAGCCATACAAAAAGCCGGCGAGTTCGGTGGCGAAATGGAAAATCGTTTGAAAATCCAAAAAATGGCCGACAATCTGGGTGTCTTTAAAAAGATCCTGCCCAAGACACCGCCGCCCGATTCTGAATTGCCTGCAAAAACCGCCGAGTTCAACTTGCTCGAATATGGTCTAGGCACTCGACAGGTTACGACTCAGAACGCCTTCGGTCAGGTTGATATCGAGCAAGAGGTGCATTACGGGGCTGTCTTCGGTGTTCGAAAAGAAGGTGCATGGACCTTCTACAAACAGTCCTTTCGGATATTTCGGAAGGAACAAGATGTTAAAAAGCCAACGGGCTTTTTAGGACTAGGTAAGGGAGAAGTCGCTCGGGAAAAAATAATCAACTACAGCGTTGTGGACGCCAGAAAATTCTGGCCGTAACCACATCACCCTGACCCAAGCCGGTGCCCCAGAGCCTGCCCTGAGCGTTGCCGAAGGGGCTCGCTTTCGCGACCTTGGATTCCTGCCTACTCACGCCAGCGGATTATCGAACTTGAACCCAAAACAACCGCAGATTCGAAGAACCAGATAGGACCTCCGGTTGTCGTTTTGAAACTCTTGGCATTATCTACGCAGGCGAGCAAGGCAGAGTTTCATGAACGATGTTTTGCTGTGAGATAGCGAGTCAGACAAGCTGTACCCCAATTGGCAGCATTCTGCGGTACAAAGGTTTGACGGTCATCTTGGCGATAAGGGGTCGACTACATGTTCACTCCAGAAGAATTGCGGCAAGCCGAAATCTTCGCCTGTCTTGACGAAGCCGCATGCGCTCGATTAGCGCAAACCGTTGCCGATGTGCGGCTCAAGCCGGGAGAATGGCTCGCACGACAAGGGGAGAGCGCCTGGTTCTACGTGCTTCTCGACGGACGGCTGCAGCTAGTCGGAGATGTTCTCGGAAAGCCCGTGGAGTTTGCTGGGTACGAACTCAAGGAAGGCGATTTCCTGGGGGAAGTACCCCTTCTTCTGGGCACGCCATTTTTTGCCTCAATACGAGCCCAGGCACCGTGCCGCCTTGCTCGCCTGGATAAGCAGCAGTTTCATCACTTGATCCACGACTCAAACGAAGCTCGCACCATCATCCTGCAAACACTGGGTGAACGGCTTTTGCTGGTGCAGGAACGTTCCATGTCCTTACCGGCATCGCGGGTGTTCATCTTCGGCCGAAACAGAGATGCGGACTGCCAGGACGTCTGCGCCTTTCTTTCAGCGAACCGTATTCCTTACGAGTGGGTTGATCGTGATCGCTATCCCGAACAGGTGCCTCCCGGCGTCTCCGACGATCCTGATTGTCCTGCCGTAACCGTTGACGGACAACTTTTCATTAAGCCGCCCACGACGAGGGAGGTTGCAGAAGCCCTGCAACTGCAAACCAAGCCCAATCGCGATAGTTATGACCTTGTGATAGTTGGGGCCGGACCGGCCGGTATGGCCGCAGGTGTTTATGGGAGTTCTGAAGGGCTTACGGTACTGGTTGTTGAGCGCTGTGCAGCAGGCGGGCAGGCAGGTACGTCATCCCGTATCGAAAATTATCTGGGCTTTCCCGAAGGGATTTCAGGGGAAGATCTGACTGGACGTGGATTCAAGCAGGCAACTCGTTTTGGCGCTGAGGTTGCGCTGACGCGCAGCGTCGAAAAACTTACTCCCTCCAGCGAGGGCTATGTGTGCGAGCTTGACGGAGGCCAGACGGTGTCAGCCCGAGCCGTGCTCCTGGCCACAGGTGTGGACTGGCGTCGGTTGCAGGCGAAGGGTGAGGATCGCCTGCTGTGCCGCGGCATATTTTATGGAGCCGCCCGTCCGGAGGCGATCAATATGGTCGGCAAGAAGGTATTCATCGTAGGTGGCGGCAATTCAGCCGGGCAAGCTGCCATGTTTTTGTCGAGCTATGCGGCTGAAGTGAAGTTAGTGGTTCGGGGCGAAGGGCTGAAACTGAGCATGTCGCAATACCTGATCGATCAGATTGCATCCAAGTCCAACATTGAGACGCTCGCCCTTACCCAGGTTGTTTCAGCCGACGGTGAAAATCGTCTCGAACGAATTAAGGTTCGTGTTCAAGCGCCGAATGAGATTGAGAAGATTCTCAGCTACGAAGCCGATGCCTTGTTTGTGATGATTGGCGCCGATGCCAACACGTCGTGGCTGCCGGCTGAACTGGAGCGGGATCCACGCGGCTATATCTGCACCGGCCGCGAGCTCACCACCTGGAAACTAGCACGCCATCCGTTCCCGCTGGAGACCAGCCTGCCGGGCGTCTTCTGTGCCGGAGACGTGCGCCATAACTCCATCAAACGAGTGTCAAGTGGAGTAGGAGAAGGAAGCATGGCCATCGCTTTTATCCATCACTACCTGGCCCTGCAAGAAGAAACGTAAGAGACACCTGCCGGGTCGCTTTTGAGACCTGGGATTTCTGTCTACTTCACGGAAGCAGGTACTGGTTCCACAGCACCACCAACGTGCGCCTGAGTATCCAGATTTGCCAGCGGATTATCGAATTTGAACCCGAACAGCCGCGGATTCTCTCCAATCACCGCGGCCGAGACGATGTAAAAAACATAGTCATACGTCTGTTGAGGAATCTTGTCGCGATGTTTCTGCAGCAGCATCCAGAAGTTCCGCTCCTTGGGATTCAGCGGCATGCTCCGCACAAGCGGCAGCACGTAGTCTTCGCCCCAGTTGTAGCAGGCCATCACCAGCAGGCCCGACCCCTGAGCATCGCTTCCGTAAAGATCCTTCAAGTAGTGCGCCGCAGCAACGGTCTCACGCTCATAATGATGCCGATCGTCCGAAGTATCCGGCCGAGGCATATCGACCAGGGGGCCCAGATGCATCCCGTACTTCACCGCCGTCTCAGGAATAAACTGCCACATCCCCTTCGCGATCCCTTTCCGCGTCGGAGGGCCGCTGATGTAGGGATCGAAGTTGCTCTCCTGTAATGCCAGATAGAAGAACTGCGGCGGAAGCTCCTCAGCCAGCATCTCCCGCGAAATAAACGCGGGGTAGTTATTCGCCTGTGCCTTGGCAATGGCTTTTTCCAGACGATCCGAAGACTGCCAGTACTTGATATATTTGTCGACCTCAGCCACGAAATCCGGCGGCATGTCCAGCTCGCATTCCCCGAATATTCTAGCCACGCGCAGCACCAGCTTTTCCTGCTCCGACATCTTCGGACTATAGACATGCAGGCTCGCAAGATAGTGGTTATAGGTATTCTCCATCTCGGCCCGCTGCGCCTCGATCCTCTTCATTTGCTCCATGCCCTGCTGATTGTTTGACGACTTCACGGCATCCTGCAGGTTGGCGATGTCGATGTCCAGCGCTTTCATCGAGTAGAAGATATCCTTCGCCATCGCGCGCTGCTTGCTTACCAGGTGATACTGATAGAGCGCAACGCCTCCCAGACACAACATCACGCCGGCCAGAACCGCGATCACGCCTCCATACTTTCGCTTCTGCTTCTTCTGCTCCTGGGCATAGACCTTTCGGATCATCATCGTGTGCTCGCCCGCCACCCGTGTCCCGCCTTTGCCGAAGTAATGCTGAGCATAGTCAGTCATCACTTTCTTCGTTTCGGCCGCGTTCTTCGTTTCAGCCACCGCAGGACGAGTGACAATGACGGGCTTCCGCACACGGAAGCGGACCTCAGGCCCGCGAATGCCCAGGCGAATCACTGTGCCTTCTTTTAACTGAACTCGCGGAAGACGTTCATCGCCGACATACACTCCGTTGCTGCTATTGAGATCGCTCAGGCACCATTCGCCATTCTCGATCGAAGCGCTGACATGTTTGCGGCTGACGAAATCATTCTTGATGCAGATTTCGCATTCTTCAGTGCGCCCGATGGTGAATGGCGTTTTGAAGGTGTACTCCTTCTCGCTGCCATCGTCAGCTCTGACCGTTACGATGACTGTTGCTAGCTGAGAATCATCTGGTTTGGCGGAGAAGGGCATGGCTGGTTAGGAATTCATATTACTCGCAAGTGCGGTGAGCCGGGTGCCTGGGATACGGATTACTTGTAGCTGTTTCAAACACGCCGCCCGCCCTTCTCCACACGCGCCAGATGCAGCCGCCCCCAGCCGCAAATCTGTTCCAGTACCGGAGCCAGAGTCCATCCATACTTCGTAATCGAGTAGCGCACGCAAGGTGGCACGCGCTTCTCTTCATGCCTTGCGATGATGCCGTCGCGCACCATCTCCTGCAAGTGCCGGATCAGCATGCGCTCCATGATGCCGGGAATGCTGCGGCGCAACTCGCTGGTTCGCAGCGGCCCGTCGCACAGCCGCCACAGGATCGTTCCTTTCCATCGTCCATCGATGACCGACAACATGGCGTCGATGGGGCACTCAGACATCTCTTTTTTCGAAACCGGCATGGGATCTCAATTCGGCATGCTGACAAATTAGTCAGTACATCCATTTGCATCAGTATATGGCGAAACCGTATCAGAAAACATGAGGAACCACGCCATGCAATTTTTGGACATTCTCACCATCCTCTGCACCGGCCCCATGGTCGGCACCGAGTTCACTGTTTCCGCCTTCATCAATCCTGTCGTCAGGCAGCTCGACGACCGCACACAGGCAAAGATTTTCGGCCTCTTCGGCACGCTCCTCGGCAAAGCCATGCCTTTCTGGTATTCGCTGTGCCTCGTCCTCCTGCTCGCAGACCTATATCTGCGCCGCCACACCTCGGCGTGGCCTTCGCTCGCGATAGCCGCAGCCATCTGGGTCGCCCTCATCCTCTACAGCATCTTCCTGCTCGTCCCCATCAACAATAGAATTGTCGCTCTCGACCCCGCAGCGCGCCCCGCCGGGTGGATGCGCGAGCATCAACGATGGGAGACGCTTCATCGCTGGCGCATCGTCTTTCTTGTCGTTGCATTCGTCTTTCTATTGCATGGGATTCTCGGGTAGCGAAATGAGCAAGTCATCCAGGAGAAAACACAATGCGTTTCAGCGCGGCCATGGTGGTGATGCTGTTCGCTCTTTCTTGCTGCTCTCAAACTGTGCCATCCACGCAAGGCAAAGCGCTCGATGGCACGGAGATTGGATTTCCGAAACAGAATGGTAAACCGCTCATCCTGATGATCGGCTTCAGCCACAAAAGCAGTGGCGACTTCGACCAGTGGAATAAGCAGCTGCTGTCTGGTTATCTTTCCGACTCGCATGTTGACTACTACGAGCTAACCGATCTGGCTGGCGTTCCATCCTTTATCACGGCAATGATCCTGCACGGAATGCGGCGCGCGATTCATGGAACTGAGCAGTCACACTTTGTCCCTTTCTATACGGACGAGGATGGCTGGAAAAAGGCAGTAAACTACTCCGCATCCGATAACACTTACCTTGTAGTGGCTGACAGCGCGGGAAAAATTGTCTGGCAAACTCACGGCGTTCCGTCGGAGGAGAAGATAGCGGAACTGAAGTCATCCGTGGAGAAGCTCACAGAGCTGAAACAGTAATTCGCTAGACTAGCCTCGTGACCGCACCCTACCGTGGCCGCCTCGCTCCATCGCCCACCGGGTTACTGCATCTCGGCCACGCGCGGACGTTCTGGACGGCGTATCAGCGAGCGCGCCAGGCCAACGGCGTCCTCGTGATGCGCAATGAAGACCTTGATCCGCAGCGGTCGAAGGCCGAATTTACAACGGCGATGCTCGAAGATCTTCGCTGGCTGGGGATCTGGTGGCAGGAGGGGCAGGATGTTGGCGGTCCGTATGCTCCATACGTCCAGAGCCGGCGGAGGAAGCTGTATCTGGACGCATGGCGGATGCTGGTGCGGGCGGGGTCCGTCTATCCCTGCCGCTGCTCGCGGAAAGACCTGGCGAGAGCGGCGCAGGCTCCGCATGACGAGGATGACGAGCCGCTGTATCCGGGAACGTGCCGGCCCAAGCCGGGTACGAGCATGGCGGAGCCGCCGGAATCGCCTGCGGGCCTGAACTGGCGTTTTCTCGTTCCCGATGGCCAGGCGATTCCCTTCGACGACGGTCATTTCGGGCCGCAGAGCTACGTTGCCGGACGCGCCTTCGGTGATTTTCTGGTATGGCGGCGGGATGATGTTCCTGCCTACCAACTGGCAGTGGTGGTCGACGACGCGGCTATGCGCATCACCGAAGTTGTGCGCGGCGCGGACCTGCTGCGTTCGACGGCGCGGCAGATCCTCATCTATCGCGCGCTAGGGCTGGAGCCGCCTGCGTGGTACCACTGTCCGCTGATGCTCGATGCGCGTGGAGAGCGGCTGGCCAAGCGGCACGATGCGCTTTCGCTGCGGGCATTGCGCGAGCAGGGCCAGAGCCCTGAGGACGTCATCGCCATTTTCGGCTGAGACCATCGCGACAAGCTCCCAAGCGCGCCGAAAATTGAATTATCAAAAAAAGATTGCAGATCTCGGAAAATACCGCATCCTAACAGCTTTGGGATCTGATCCGGGTTAACGAGTAAAAATGAATGTAAGCAGCCTGGCGTTGTTTGCTCTTTTGCTGGCACCTCTTTCCCATCCTGCATTTAGTCAGGACTCGTCCGCTCGTCTCTCGGATGTACCTGTAGCCAGCACCTCGGATGTACCTCCATCTAGCACCCGGGATGTACCTTCAGTCCACTTTAAAAAGGTCGATCGCAACCGAAGCATCTACTATAAGAACAAATTCGAATTCTCCCTCCAGACAGGCTGGCTCCCCAACAATATCCCCTTCGTCTTCGACTTCCTCGTCAGGTCCTGCCCCTGCGCGTACAACACCCCGTCCGGCCCTTTCGCGTTGATGTCGCCAAACTTGTTATTCTTGAATAAGAGGTAGTTTTCAGAAGGCAAAACTGGACCCCCCGCTAAGTCATTGAAAATAAAAGAAACGGCTGAGATACCCCGGGGAGGGGAGTCGGGCCGATTACGATGGCCTCCGACTTCGCACAACTCGTCAAGCAGCAGGTCGACATCGTCAAGATTATTGGCGATTATGTGCGCTTAAAAAAGGCTGGAGCGCAGAATCTCAGCGGTTTGTGCCCCTTTCACAAGGAGAAATCCCCATCTTTCTCCGTGCATGCGACGCGGCAGTTCTTTCACTGCTTCGGCTGCGGCGTTTCCGGCGACGTCTTCTCGTTCATCCAGAAGATTGAGAACGTTAGCTTCCCGGAAGCTGTTCGTTTTGTGGC
>Ga0206829_10002_pt1 | contig 145446 bp, 113 predicted proteins | sample Alteio_BWOrgCont_75_FD_152862 | JGI IMG/M metagenome (GOLD analysis project Ga0206829, IMG submission 152862) | Enriched cells from forest soil in Barre Woods Harvard Forest LTER site, Petersham, Massachusetts, United States -... | ecosystem: Environmental > Terrestrial > Soil > Temperate forest... | reverse complement strand
TTCCGGTCGAGGACGGGCACACGGAGAGCGTGAGCATCAAGCTGCGCAGGCCTGCGACGAGGGAAGAGATCCTGGCTGCGTGGAGCGAGTTCAAGCCGCTGGCCGGGCAGGATTTGCCTACGGCTCCGGCGCAGCCGGTTGAGTTTGTCGCCGCCGATGATCGTCCGCAGCCGCGGCTGGACCGCATGCGCGGCAACGGGATGGCTTCTACTGTCGGACGTTTGCGGCCGTGTCCTCTGCTGGACTGGAAGTTTACTGTGCTCTCGCACAATACGATTCGCGGAGCCGCCGGCGCTGCGTTGTTGAATGCGGAGCTGCTGGTTTCGCTGGGCAAGCTCGATCCGGTGGCGGTCCCGGCATGAAGAAGCTCGTCGTCATGAAGTTCGGCGGGACTTCCGTCGAAGATGCTGTCGCCATTCACCGTACTGCGGGAATTGTCGCCGGACGGCGTACAAAAGAACAGCAGCCGATTGTCGTGGTCAGTGCGATGGCCAAGGTGACCGACCAGCTGCTGGCTGCGGCCAATGCGGCTTCGCGTAGCGACCGCAGTGGTGCGCTGGCGATTACGGCGCGGCTGCGCAGCCGTCACAAGGAAGTGGCCTGCCGCCTTACAGCGCAGGCGCGCGGACAGGAAATCTCGCAATGCGACGACGTGACCGGTCCCGCATACGCAGCCTCGCAGACGTGGATTGACGCCGAGTTCGACGCGCTCGATGAGATTCTGCGCGGGCTGGCGGCGGTCGGTGAACTGACGCCACGCATCAACGACATGATCGTCTCCTATGGTGAGCGGCTTTCGAGCCGCATGATCGCAGAGGCTTTCGCGGCTCGCGGTCTAGACAGTGTTCACGTCGATTCGCGCGCCTGCATCATCACCGACGCGCAGCACGGCAAAGCGATTCCGCTGGACGCCTTGATTGAAGAGCGGCTGAAGGAGCATGTACTGCCGCTGGCGAGCGAAGGCAAGACCATTGTGATGGGCGGGTTTATCGGTTCGACGGAAAAAGGCGTGACGACGACGCTGGGACGCGGCGGATCGGACTTTACTGCGGCGCTGGTAGGCGGCAGCCTGCATGCCGAGGCGATCGAGATATGGACAGACGTGAACGGCATTATGACCGCCGACCCGCGCGCCTGTCCGGACGCGCTGCGGGTGAAGACGATCAGCTTTGAGGAGGCGGCTGAGCTAGCCTACTTCGGCGCGAAAGTGCTGCACCCGGCGACGATTCTGCCGGCGGTGCAGAAGAATATTCCTGTGCTGGTGCTGAACTCGCGCAATCCGGAGAACGAAGGCACGCGCATTATTTCGCTCGCACCACATTGCAGCAGTCCTTTCAAATCCATTGCGGTAAAGAAACGGTTGACGATCATCGACGTAGTTGCCGGCCGCATGCTGATGTCGCATGGATACATGCGCGCCATCTTCGAGGTTTTCGATAAGCACAAGTGCCCGGTCGATATGGTTTCGACGTCAGAGGTGAGCGTTTCGCTTACCGTCGATTCGAACGACAAGATTCCGGAGATTGCCGCCGACCTAGGCGCGCTGGCCGATGTGAAGTACGAAGGCCGCAAGGCGCTTGTCTGCATGGTGGGGGAGAATATTCGGGGGCAGAATGGGATGGCGGCGCGTGTTTTCGGTGCGATTCGGCACATCAACGTTCGCATGATCTCGCAGGGAGCGTCGGAGATTAACATGAGCTTCATGATCGAGGAAGACGATGCGGATGAGGCAGTGCGCTCGTTGCATGCGGAGTTCTTCGAGAACCCCGACCCTGAGATTTTTGACGTAGAGGCGCGCAGGAGCGCAACCGCCGAGCCAATTGCCGAGGGAGGCGTGAGGTAGGTCCATGCTGTTTCTGGTGCTGGGGCGGGGAAAGACAGGCAGGGTCATCGCCGAAATCGCGAGCGAACACGGTCATGGGGTGCGCGTATTGGGCGAAGAGGAAAACCGCCATGCGATGGCCTTGACTGCGCCCTTTCTCGCCGGCTTCGATGCGGTGATCGACTTCACGACGCCGGAGGCGGCGGTTTCCAATATGCGGGCGTGTCTGGCGAATGGCGCGCGCATGGTGATGGGGACCACGGGCTGGTACGATCACCTGGACGATATGCGCTCGCTGGCGGCGCGCAAGGGTGCGGGATTTCTTTATGGGGCGAATTTTTCGATCGGCGTGCAGACGATGTACAGGCTGGCCCGGGATCTGGCGGCAGCCCTTCCCACCTATCGTTTCAAGGTGATCGAAACGCATCACGTCGGCAAGAAAGATGCACCCTCCGGTACGGCGCTTTCGATTCGCCAGGCGGTCCAGACTGTCCATCCCTCTCTCAATGTCGAGATCGAATCGAAGCGTGAAGGCGATGTGGCGGGCGTTCACATCCTTGAAGCGCGCTCGGACGATGAGCTGATCGAACTGAAGCATGAATCTTTTTCGCGGCGGGCCTTTGCCGACGGCGCGGTACGTGCTGCGGAATGGATTGCCGGGAAGACCGGCGTGTGGGATTTCAGCGAGATTGCCGGTCAGCTGTAGAGATCGCTAGCCAGATTCTTTCGACTAACACAGTTATTCACTGATGAGTTGGTTGCGCTGAAAGCGCGTGTCGCTGGACGCGCAGTCCCTGCTGTAAACTCGATCAGTTATGGATTTGATAGGTTGTGGCACGGCGCTGGTCACTCCGTTTCGGGCGGACGGCGCGATGGATGAACAGGCGCTCTACGCGCTGGTGCAGTGGCAGATTGAAAGCGGCATCAACTGGCTGGTGGCTTGCGGAACAACCGCCGAAACGCCTTCCCTGAACGACGAAGAATGGCTGCGGGTGGTCCGCATTGTGACCGAGGCCGCGGCCGATCGCGTGCCGGTGTGGGTAGGGTGCACCCACAATGTGACGCGCGAAGCGGTGCAGCGGGCACGCATCGCATCACAGGTGCCAGGCGTCACCGCCATACTCACCGCCAACCCGTACTACAACAAGCCGGTACAGGAAGGGCAGTATCAACACTTCAAGGCCATCGCGCATGCGGTGAAGCTGCCGGTTGTGCTCTACAACATTCCGAGCCGCTCGGGGACAAATCTCGAACCGGCGACGGTGCTGCGGCTGATTCAGGACGCGCCGAACATTGAGGGCATCAAGGAATCGAGTGGCAGTTTGCCGCAGATCACCGAGTTGGTGACGCAGGCTCCTCGCAACTTCAGCGTATATATCGGCGATGACAACATGGCGCTGGGTGCGATTGGCGTAGGAGCGGTTGGGCTGGTCTCGGTCGCGTCGAACGAGATTCCCGCCGAGATGGTGCGGATGATCGAGGCCGCGCTAACCGGAGACTGGCCGGTGGCGCGCCAGATCAATCGCAAATTTTATCGGCTGATTCAAGCGAACTTCTGGGAGACAAGCCCGGCCCCGGTAAAAGCGGTGCTGGCCATGATGGGGCGTATCGAAGAGCACTACCGATTGCCGATGGTGCCTGTGTCCGCTACGACCCGCGCGCGTCTGGAACGGCTGGTCGGAGAGCTGGGACTTCTTGTGCATGCTCCGCAGGAAGAGGGCGATTTCCGGATGTTCTGAAGCGTTTTTAGATTTGTACTATCCCACCCTTCGCTGCGCGAAGGATGGGGCACCCGGCAGGAAGAGGTTGATTTGAGGATGTCTGATCGTCTCCAAATAGCTTATTTTCCCAGTTGACTTTTCCAATGCTTTGCCAGGCACTCGGCGACAGACTTGGCCGGATCGCCGCTGTTCTGGCTGTACTTCTTGCAGGTATAGCTGAAGACAATATTTTTCGAGTGCGCGTCGACAACCTGAATGGTCGCTCGGTCCCAGGCTCCAGTCTCGTAGGTGCCGCTGGTGATCACGCTTGCGATTCCCTGAACGACCGAACCGTTGTTATTTGCCAGATTGAAGTTGACGAGATACTGCGCGTTGGCCGGATCGGTGGTCACGGTTACCGGGACCTTCTTCGATTGGATGGCCGCGGTGAATTCCGGCGAGAATGGGTTGTTTGGGTCGAGATAGACGGTGGATTGCGTGGATTGCCCCCAGCTTGCGAGGGCTGACAGGATAAGAAGCGCTGGAAGCAGTCTTTTCACAGATCCTCCTTGACGTATGGGGGCCCATGGAAGGTACTCGCACGGAATCTTATCGGAATTCAGCGAAAACATCAGCAAAATTGGGCACGGCGGCACTTTCCTGACGCAACTCAAAGTGGTAATCGACACACTATACTCGACATAACAATGACCGATCTGAAGAGCCGTATCGAACATTCCTTTTCTGATTCCACCACCGACCCGGCCGCGGCGATGGCCGCCTTTGCAGAACTGAGAGAAGCGCTTGAAGCCGGCGCCCTCCGCTCGGCCGAACCCGATGCTGCGGCTCCGACGGGCTGGCGCGTCAATGCATGGGTCAAGCAGGGCATCCTGCTGGGTTTCCGGCTTGGACACCTTGCGGCCTCGGGTAGCGATCTTTCGTTTGTCGACAAGCATACCTATCCGCATCGGACGTTCGCACCTGAGCAGGGCGTGCGCGTTGTGCCTGGAGGCTCGGCGGTGCGGTCGGGCGCATATCTGGCGAAATCGGTGGTGTGCATGCCGCCGATGTATGTGAATGTAGGCGCTTACGTGGATGAAGGTACGATGGTCGATTCGCACGCGCTGGTTGGCAGCTGCGCGCAGATCGGCAAACGCGTACACCTGAGCGCGGCGGCGCAGGTAGGCGGCGTGCTGGAGCCGATCAACGCCAGTCCTGTGATTCTGGAAGACGATGTGCTCGTGGGCGGCAACTGCGGCGTTTATGAAGGCACGATTGTCCGCAGGCGCGCCGTGCTGGCGGCGGGAACGGTGCTGACGCGCGGCACTCCTGTTTATGACGTGGTGAACGGCGTGGTGCTGCGTGCGGAGGGCGAGACGCCTCTGATCATCCCGGAGGGCGCTGTGGTGGTGCCGGGCGCTCGGGCTATTTCCAAAGGCAAAGGGCAGGAATGGGGCTTGAGCGTTTATACGCCGGTCATTGTGAAGTATCGGGATGAGAAGACCGAGCTGAGCCTGGCATTGGAAGACTTGCTGCGATAAAGATACGGATTTGCCAGATATGTCGTCGACTGCCTCAACGAACAACGGGATGGAGTTAGCTCTTCTGGTGCTGCAGGCGTTTCAGGTTGTCTTTTTGTGGATTCATGACTGGATTCCGCTTGGCCGTTTGAATGATGTAGCTGCGGTGCGCCGTGAGGATTCTTTGGAGCGCCTAGTAGTTGTCACCCTGGTACAGAGCGTTCCGTACAGCATCGGGCTGTTCTTCAGTGCGCGGTATTTCCACCAGCCTTACCCGGAATGGCTCATTCTTTGGCTGTGGATTTCCTACGGCCTTCTCTTCGTCGGCCAGCTACGCGCCTGGTGGGTTCCGTATCTGTTGCGACCCGAGCCTGCGCGGGCCGAGCGCTACGAGAAAATGTTCGGGAATACGCACTCGTTCCTGCCGAAACGTAATGGTCTTGTTCCGATACCACCCACATTCTGCTTCATATATCGACAGCTGCGACGCTGCTTGTTCTTTTCCTGATAGATTGAGGGCGCTCGCGGCAAAAGAGTCTTCAAACATTGTGATTTACTCTAAATAGAAGAACCGATCCATACTACTCATGCGCCGAAGGCGCGTGTGCCTGGACGGCAAGTCCCTAAAATATGGCCGACGCAAAGCTGCAAATCATTCCGCTGGGCGGATTAGGCGAGTTTGGCATGAACTGCCTCGCCATCCGCTACAAAGACGACATCATCGTCATCGATGCTGGGCTGATGTTTCCTGAGTCCGAGCTATTGGGCGTCGATATTGTCGTCCCTGACATTACGTACCTCGTCGAAAACCGCGAGCTCGTGCGTGGCATCATCCTCACGCACGGACACGAGGACCATATCGGCGGACTGCCGTGGATTCTCTCCGAGCTGAACGTGCCGGTCTATGGCACCGAGTTCACGCTCGCCTACGTTGAAGGCAAGCTTGAAGAGCACAAGCTGCTGGACGATACGGAGCTGATCGAGATTGCTCCGGGCGCGAAGTTTCCGATTGGGCCGTTTACCGTCGAGCCGATTCGGGTGACACATAGCCTGGTGGACTGTGTGGCACTGGCGATTGACACGCCGGTGGGCGTGATCGTTCATACCGGTGACTTCAAGATCGATCTCTCACCGCCGGATGGCAAGGCCTTTGACCTGCACACATTTGCCGAGTACGGCAAGCGCGGTGTGCTGGCGCTGTTGCAAGATTCGACCAACGTCGATCGGCCGGGCTACACGCCCAGCGAATGGGCGGTGAAGCCGCGTCTGGATGAGCTGTTTTCGCGCACGAAGAAGAAGCTCTTCTTCAGCTGTTTCTCGTCGTCGATCTACCGCATTCGCATCGCTATCGATCTGGCCCACTCGCATAGGCGCAAGGTGGCGATTGTCGGGCGGTCGATGGTCGAATCATCGGAGATTGCGCAGGACTTGGGCTATCTCGAAGTGCCGCCGGGCATCATTATCCATCCGGGACAGATTGGCGATTACGATCCCGAAGAAGTGATGATCCTGATCAGCGGCACGCAGGGTGAGCCGATGAGCGCACTGAGCCGCGCGGCAGTGGACAACCACAAGCATGCGCGCATCCTGCCGGGCGATACGGTCGTGCTGAGTTCGCGCGTCATTCCCGGCAACGAGAAGAGCATCTTCCGTGTCATCGATCACCTTTATAGACGCGACGCGCATGTGATCTTTGATGACGGCGCATCGGGGCTGATCCACGTGAGCGGGCACGCAAGCCAGGAAGAGCAGCGGCTGATGATCAACCTGCTACGTCCGAAGTTCTTCATTCCCGTGCACGGCGATTTCCGTCACCTGAAGAAACACGCCGAGATGGCGCAGAATATGGGTGTCGTTGATCTGGCTCTGGTGATCGAAAACGGCGACATTCTCGAACTCGACAAGGACGACGCGCGCAAGACAGGCAAGGTCACGGCGGGACGTGTCTGCATCGATTCCGGGTCGACTGCCGATGTTGTGGAAGACCTTGTCATCCGCGACCGCCGTCACCTGAGCGAAGACGGATTTGTGCTTCCGATTCTGACCATCAACAAGCTGAGCGGCAAGGTGGAGCGTTTGCCAGAGATTGTGAGCCGTGGCTTTGTCGGCGCCGACCAGGAGCTGATGGAAGCGGCGCGCAAGGTGGTCAGCCATACGCTCGAAAATTCGAGCGATGAAGAGAAGGCCGACTACGGCGTGATCAAGGAAAAGATTCGCATCGACCTGAAGCGCTACATCCAGAAGAACACCAGCCGCAGGCCGCTGATTATGCCGGTGATTCTGGAAATTTAAGGAGCGACCATGCGTAAGAAGTCATTCTTAATCGCCGTCTGCGCGTTACTGGCGGGACCATTTCTTCACGCACAGGCTGCAGCCTCCTGCCCTTCCACGAAGACGCTTGATGATCTGGTGAAAGCGCTTGACGATGCCGTGAGTGGGCCGACAGACAAAGACCGCACCTGTCTCCGGCAGTTGCTGATTCCTGAGGCGCGCCTGATCCCGGTCAGCAAAGGGAAGGACGGCACAATCGCGCCGCATATTCTCAGCGTTGACGACTGGATCACGCGCGTGAAGGCAAGCGGTCGCAAAGAGTTCTACGAGCTGCAGGTGAAGTATCCGACGGATGTGTACGGCCACGTCGCACATCTGTGGAGCACCTACGAAGTCAGACCCACTCCGGATGGCAAGCCGGAGATTCGCGGCATCAACAGCATCCAGGCTTACTTTAACGGAAGCGAGTGGAAAGTGGTTGAGATCGTCTGGCAGGCTGAGACGCCTGACGAACAGATTCCGTCGAAGTATCTTCCTTAATTCATTATCGGAGCTCTTCATTGCTAGTTTCCTACAAAGAAATCCGCAAGGCGCAGGAACGCATTCGCGGCGTCGCCGTGCATACGCCACTGATACAGTTACAAATTCCGGATGCGCCGGGAAATGTGTATGTAAAGGCTGAAGGGCTGCAGTCGATCGGCAGCTTCAAGCTGCGCGGCGCGTATAACAAAATCGCACAGTTGAGCGAGGACGAGCGCAGGCGCGGCGTGATTACCTATTCGAGCGGCAACCACGCGCAGGGTGTTGCATATGCCGCCCGCGCACTGGGCGCGAAGGCCGTAATCGTGATGCCGTCGAATGCTCCGGAAGTGAAAAAACAGGCAACGGCTGCGCTGGGCGCTGAGATTGTCACCGTCGGGCCTGCGAGTTCGGAGCGTAAACAGAAAGCAGAAGAGCTGGAAGCGCAGTTCGGCTACGTCATGGTTCCTCCGTATGACGATGCTGCGATCATTGCCGGACAGGGGACGTGCGGGCTTGAGATCCTGGAGGATTTGCCGGAGGTCGATCTAGTGCTTTCGCCGGTGAGCGGCGGCGGCCTGTTGAGCGGCGTGGCTACGGCCATCAAGCTGGTCAAGCCGGAGGTACGCGTCTTTGGCATTGAGCCGGAGCTGGCAGGCGATGCGCAGGAGAGCTTTCGCGGCGGTAAGCTGGTGAGTTGGCCGGCAGAGATGACTACGCGGACGATGGCCGATGGCCTGCGCACGCAAAGTCTCGGCGATTTGAACTTCGAGCATGTGCGCGCTTACGTGGATGACATTATTACCGTGAGAGAAGACGAGATTGTAGAGGCGATGCGGGTGCTGCTTTATCAGGCGCGACTGACTCCGGAGCCGAGCGGCGCGGTGACGACTGCGGCCATGCTCTTTCATCGCGAGCAGCTGCTTCCCTTCCGCAATGTTGTGATGATTATGAGCGGTGGCAATGTCGAGCCCGAAGTGCTGCGGCGCGTGGTGTGCACGGATTAATCTAGAGACGATGCTGCGCACCGTTCGAGCGACCCGGTATGTGACTCCCCTGCGCGAAGGCGGCTCGCTGCCGGCGATTATCGAGGCCGACGATCTCGGCTTGTATGTCGTTAAATTCAGGGGTGCCGGGCAGGGGTCGCTGGCGCTGCTGGCGGAGTTGGTGGCCGGGGAGATTGGCCGCGCTCTGGGATTGAGGGTGCCGGAGCTGGTTTTCGTTGAAGTGGATGCTGCGCTGGGGCGAAACGAGCCGGATGCGGAGATTCGCGACCTGCTGAAACGGAGTGTGGGACTGAATCTGGCGCTCGATTACCTGCCGGGATCGACAATGTTCGATCCCGCGGCTGGCGATACGGCTGATCCACATCTGGCTTCGCTGGCTGTCTGGTTTGACGCGTTTGTTACCAATGTCGACCGGACGCCGCGTAATCCGAACCTGCTCAAGTGGCACCGGCAGCTGTACTTTATCGACCACGGGGCGGCGCTGTATTTTCATCACAATTGGCCTAGTATCGACGAGATGGCGCGGTCGCCGTTTTCTGCGATTCGCAGCCATGTACTGCTGCCGTGGGCTTCGGCGCTAGATGAGGCTGATATCGAAGCGCATAAGCTGCTGAGCACCGGCATCTTCGCGGCTATCCTCGATGCTGTTCCAGATGCTTGGCTTCAGCCGGAGGCTGGCATTCCGGCACCGGCTGACAAGCGAGCGGCTTATGTGCGGTATCTGGCCGAGCGGCTGGCCGCATCGCGAGTTTTTGTAGAGGAGACAACGCGTGTCCGCGCAGAGCTCGTTTGATTACGCGGTGATTCGCGTGGTGCCCCGCGTTGAGCGCGAGGAGTTTGTCAACGCCGGGGTGATTGTCTTCTGCCTGGAGAAGAATTTCCTCGCCGCGCGGGTGCATTTGAATGCGGAACGTTTAAAGGCTTTGTGGCCGGAAGTGGACGCTGACTTGGTGCGCCAGCATCTTGAGGCGTTTCCGAAGATCAGCGCGGGCGAGCCATCGGCGGGGCCGATTGCGAAACTGAGCCTGCGCGAGCGCTTCCACTGGCTGGTTTCTCCGCGCAGCACGATGATCCAGGTATCGGCGGTGCACAGCGGCATCTGCAGCAACCCGGAACAGTCGCTGGACAGGCTCTTTGAGCGGCTGACATGCTAAAAACAAACGGAGTTAAACCGATGAACGCGGGAATCCGTCAGACCAGTGTGATGCAAAAACAACTGTTCGCTTTCTCTGTCCTTTTTCTGCTTACCGCGCCGGGCGCGTGGGGTGATAAAAACGTGCCGCATGGAGCGAAGGCTACCGTTGTGCATGTTGCGAATCTCTACGTCCAGGCAGACGAGTCCGCCGATAAGGTGAGTTCGGTGGCGCCGGGTCGCGAGTTGGTGGTTGCCGAGCACAGCGGGAAGTGGCTGCGCGTGTTTGCGAATACCGATGTCGAGGTTGTAAGCCAGGCGGACGCTCCGGTCTTCGGCAACGAGACGAATGCGCAGCCGATCTCCGGCTGGATTCTCGATAAGGGCGTGGTCAGCGTCGACACGCCGAAGGGCGACGAGATTCTCTTTGGCGAGGCGGTGAGCACCGAGATTCTGGCTAGCCAGCCGCATCCGCCGCCAGATGCGGCGCAGAGCGCGCGGCGACTCTATCGCATGGTGGTGGATATCTTCCCGCAGTCGCCTCGCGCGGCCGAGGCGATGTGGCGCGCGGCGGATATTCGCTGGGAGCTGCAGAAAGCCGATTCATTCTCCCGGCCATCGGCGCACGAAAAGGAAAACTACCTGCGTGAGCAGATGGACGAGACGGAGATGAAAAAGATCCAGAAGCTCTATCCGCACACGAAGTGGGCCGACCTGGCTGCCTTCGACATGCTCGACAACAAGATTTGCGGCGACTGGCAGGGATCAGAGAAGTGCCCGGAGAAAGAGGCGGAGCTGTTCACGAAATATGCCGATGAGCATCCGGATTCGCCGAAGGCCGCGCAGGCCCTGTACCAGGCGGCGTGGCGCGAGGCTTCCGCCGGCGACATGTATCAGGCCGACAATGACGACAAGAAATCGGGTGAGGCGCGCGCCCACGCAAAGGACCTAGCCACTCGTGTGGAGATGAAGTATTCCGACAGCGATTACGCGGCGCGCGCGGCGGGTCTGGTATACAAGATGGAGCAGCAGATCCCAATCTACGGCAGCGACCGAGAATAACCGTCCAGCGTTCGCGTTTCGCGCCAGCGCGGACCGGGTAACTGCAGGTCCCTCCGCTCCGCGCTTACGCGCTCCGGTCGGGATGACAATCGTTGAGTGAGATTAAGACTTTGGCGGAGGCTTTTTGAACGACTATCTTGTTTCTGTAGTACTTGGTGTGGTTGAAGGTTTGACAGAATTTCTGCCGGTTAGCTCGACGGCTCATTTGCGGATCAGCGAGGCGCTGCTGCACATCAATCTAACCGATCCGTATTGGAAGATGTATACCATCGTTATCCAGCTGGGCGCAATTCTCGCCCTGATGCTGGTTTTTACTGGGCGCATCATCGAATTTCTGCGCACATTTCCTGAAGGCGAAGAGCGTGATCGCACTGTCTGGAATCATCCACTGACGCTGACGCTGGTCGCATTCGTGTGTACGGCCATTCCCGCATTTCTGCTGACAAAGACGATCGGTAAACATCTGGAGAATCTCAAGGTGATGGCGCTAGCTCTGCTGATCGGCGGCGTGGCGATGTGGGCCATCGATGTATGGAGCGAACGAGGCGACCCAACAACCAACAACGTCGAAGAGATGTCGCTGGGGCAGGCGATCTGGATCGGGCTCTGCCAGGTTCTTTCGGCAGTCTTCCCCGGAACTTCGCGGTCCATGTCGACAATCGCCGCCGGACAGGTGGTTGGCATGTCTCGTCCGGCAGCGCTGGAGTTCAGCTTTCTTGTCTCGATCCCGACCATGATCGCGGCCACCGGCTATGATCTGCTGAAGACGCTTCACCCCAAGCATGCGGAAGGCGCGGACGCGATTGCTCCGCTGGTGATGACCGCACACGGCTGGATTGTGCTGGCGATCGGCTTTGTTGTTTCGTTCTTCGTGGCGCTGGGTGTGGTTGAGTGGTTCCTGCAGTGGGTGCGCAAGCACGGCTTTACCCCCTTTGCCGTCTACCGGATTATCGTTGGCATTCTGCTGCTTATTTTTGCGTCAAGGCTGGCCTGAACAGGGCTCAGGGCTCATAAAATGCTAGATCAGAGATCGTCGGTTTGCTCTATTGAATCGCATCAAAACAACGCGTGAAAACCGCAGGTCCCTCCGCTTCGGCCGGGATGACAAATTTGTGGGGGACGTCCGTCAGGCGGCGGCCGTAAATCCTGCGACCTGATGCTTGTGCCCTAACCCTGTGCCTGAACCACGGGGCCTGTTCCCTGTCTGGGTTCCTCCCTAAATTTATTCAGCGAAAAGCGCGCTGCGGTCTGGGATAATAAAGGTGCTCTGGGGGTTCGGAACGGTAGAGCCGTTGATTTCGGCAACGCCTTCGTGTGTCTCTCATGAAACCCCTTAAACTGGTTCTTACGCCAACGCGCAATCGCCGCCTGAACGAGCTCATTGGGCTTATGGTGCTGGTTGTCGCGGGCCTCCTACTTCTCGCCCTAGCTTCGTATCATCCCACTGATCCGTCATTCAATACGGTTGTCGGCGCTACTGCAAGCCGCCCGGAAAACTGGATCGGAGTTGTCGGCGCATACCTCAGCGATCTGCTGCTGCAGCTGGAAGGCGCGGCATCCTTCTGCCTGCCCCTGCTGCTGGCTGCACTTGGCTGGACGTGGATGCGGTCGCTGCCTGCCGGGTCGCCGTGGGCCAAAGCGATTGGCGCGCTGCTGACGCTGCTTTTTGTTCCGGCGATCTTCGGGCTGCTGCCAGGCCATTTGCATTTTCTCGGCGGAGTGCCGATGGAAGGCCTGACCGGACGCCTCGTGGTTGATGCGCTGGTGCATTATCTGAACTTCCCCGGTGCCTGCATCTTTACCGTCGCCATGGTGGCCGTGGCGGTCTATCTCTCGACGACCTTCAGCTTCAATACCGCAAAGGAGTGGCTCTCGATCCGATTTGCCTTCGTCCTGGCGTGGCGTGACCGCTGGGCCAACTGGAAGCAGGCACGGGCTCGCGCCCGCGAAGCAAAGAAGATGGCGCGCGCGGAAGCGATCCGCGAAAAAGAGCTGGTCAAGGCGCGCAAGGCAGACGCAAAGCAGGAAAAGCTTAATTTCAAAAAGAATCCCGAACCCGTTGCTGAAGAAGAGTCCGTTCCGGCGCATCGCCAGGGCGGCTTTGCCGAGATGATGCCGGAGCCTGCTCCGGCGCCGAAGAGCGTATGGGAGCAGATGCCGCGGGCTACCGTTCCCGATCCTGAACCGGAGCCGGAGCCACCGCCAAGTATTGCAGTCAAGGAACGCGCCGATGCGGAAGCGAACAAGGTGACGGTGGCGCCAAAATCGCACAATGGTTTCCGGTTGCCTCCAAGCACGCTGCTGCATCGCAGCGAAGACGCGCAGGTTGTCCGCGAAGATGAGCTGCGGGCAGAGGCCCAGGTACTGGTGGAGAAATGCGCCGAGTTCGACGTGACTGGACAGGTTGTCCAGATCAACCCCGGCCCGGTGGTCACGACCTTCGAATTCCGTCCCGAGGCGGGCGTGAAGTACAGCCGCGTAACCGGGCTGGCTGAAGACCTGTGCCTCGCGATGCGTGCCGAAAGCATCCTGATCGAGCGCATGGCGGGCAAGAGCACGGTCGGGATCCAGGTGCCGAACCATGAGCGCGAAACTATCTGGCTGCGCGACGTGATCGAAGCGGAAAACTTTGGCCAGTCGAAGAGCAAGCTGACGCTGGCCATGGGCAAGGACATCAACGGCCGCATCGTGACCGCTGATCTGGCCACGATGCCGCACGTGCTGATTGCCGGCTCGACCGGCAGCGGTAAATCTGTCGCGATCAACGCGATGATCATGTCGGTGCTCTACAAGGCGACGCCGGAGCAGGTGCGCATGATCCTTGTCGATCCCAAGCGCGTCGAGCTGGGCATGTACGAGGGCATTCCGCATCTGTTCACTCCGATCATCACCGAGCCTAAGCTCGCGGCCAATGCCCTAAGGAACGCCGTTCGTGAGATGGAGCGACGGCTGAAGCTGCTGGCTTCACGCAGCGTGCGCAATATTGACCAGTACAACAAACTCTTTGATAACGGCACGCCGAGCCTCTTTGATGACGAGGAAGAGCAGAAACCGTTGCCCTACATCATCATCATCATCGACGAGCTGGCCGATCTGATGATGCTCGACAAGGCCAACGTCGAAGAATCGGTCACTCGGCTGGCGCAGATGGCGCGCGCTGTCGGTATTCATCTGGTGCTGGCAACACAGCGGCCTTCGGTCGATGTCATCACCGGACTGATCAAGGCCAACGTGCCAACGCGCATGTCGTTCCGGCTAGCTACGAAAGTTGACTCGCGTACGATTCTGGATTCGAATGGCGCGGAATCACTGCTGGGACGCGGCGACATGCTCTTTCTGCCACCGGGAACCTCGCGGCTGCAGCGCGTGCATGCTCCGTTCGTCACCGAAAAAGAAATTGCGGCGGTGACGGAATTCTGGAAGAAACAGGGCGACGCCGAGTATGTCCAAGGCTTCCTTGAGTCGCCGAGGGATGACAAGGGCCGCGATCTCGATATGGAGGCCGACGAAGACGGTGCCAACGACGAGCTCTTCGAGGACGCGGTGCGTCTAATCATGGAGTTCGGCAAGGCTTCAACTTCCCTCCTCCAGCGGCGTCTGCGGATTGGTTACGGACGCGCAGCGCACCTGATCGACATGATGGAGCGCGATGGCATTGTCGGGCCGGCTGAGGGATCGAAGCCTCGCGAGATTCTGAAGCCGCCGGATTGGCTGAATGAAGTCGAGCAGGCAATGCGCTGAGGCGCTCACTGCACGCGGGTCTGTTTGGCCGTTTTCAGGGCAATACTTCCGAGAACCACAACAGCAACGACGAGAGCGATCCAGAGCAGCGCGGGATGCCTCTCGGTGAACGGACGATCATCGGGGCGCGGAGTAAACTGCGGATTTGTCTGCTCAGGACCGAACGTTGCCTGCGCTGCCTCTTTGTCGGCATGGAAGAGGCTGGCGTAATCGTATTGCGGCGCAGTCAGAGCCTGATCTCCATAGTAGAGCGAGTAAGCTGTGCCAGCAGTGGCATCGAAGCATAGCCGGTGCGCAAACATTTCCAGCTTTACCGAGTCAAGCGCGACGGGCGGGTCGTCGCCATTCTGTATTGTCACGGTCCAGTGCGTTGCGCCCGGACGACTGGAAACGCCCTCATTCAGCTGCTCCTCATCGATGCGCTTTCCATTTCGCACTCCGTGATAGCGAAGAATATCGAAGTTACTGCCGTTTGACGGAGAGTTGCCTGATTGCTTGTCCGCCGCCGACTCCACTTCAACTTCGACTTGCCGGTGGAAATTTCCGGACGAAACTGACGGAACAAAGACGATTGAATCTACAGGTACATTTGCCGGAACGTCAAAATTGATGACAGAGGTCCGGCCAGACTGCGTGATGCGAGACGTTTCGGCTACAACCACAGTTTGCGGAGAAGCGACGGTGGCGGTTGCATAGGTAAGGCTTTTCACAGCTTCGGGCCGCAGGGAACCTTCGATGCTGAAGTGAAGATAGGCAAATGTTGATGGCGGCAGATGCAGCACCGTGCTGCGCCCAAGTTTCTGCTGTGTGAGGTCGAAGATCGTATAAGAGCCTAGTTGCGTCGCATCGGTACCGTTCAGATTCTCTTTGCCGGAAACATCGACGCTAAGGACGAAGTTCTGCACCTCGGGGTCGATGTTCAGCCAGACGTCTGCGTAAGGACCGCCCGGCATTTTCACATCGAATACAGTCTTGCCGTTGCGAAGACCCAGATTTAGAGGTTCATTTTTGGGATATGCCTCGGTTGTCGATAAGTTGTCGGCAATCACATACGGGACTTCGTGAGCATCGTGGTAAAGGCGGAGATCGGCGAGTTGGGGCGCTGCGTGCGCGTAAATCGCAGGATCGAGCACGGCACACGTCTGCGGCACCTTCTGTTGCGACGGCGGCTGCAGTTGGCGCGTGTAGTGAAAATAGCGCTGATCGGCTTGTGCGATGAACAGGAGCACCAACAAAGTCCACAAGCGTGCGTTCATTCCGCGCCCTTTTCCTGGTTGCGCAGATTCAGCCAGTCCCGCTGATAGGCGAAGCTGACGGTAAGCAGCAATGCTCCCAGACCGAGGAAGCTGAGGATGCGATAACCCTGGCTTAACTGGCTCGTGTCCACGAGAAAAACCTTACCGATACTGCCCGCGAGCAGAATGAGGGCTTGCCAGCGGAGAAATGCCGATTTCTTCCAAAATCCGACGGCGAGCAGTAATGCTCCGAAGAGCATTGACCAGGCTGAGTAGGTGAACTGTGCGTACATTCTGCGCTCTGCGAAATCTTTCCATTGCCACGTTGCGGGAAAATGCGACCACCAGTAAGAGTGGATCTCCATGCAGACAGCGATCATGATGAGCACATTGACGGCGATAACCGAACCGCCCGCGATATAGAGCCACGGGAAATTTTCTTCCTTGCTGTCGGGGACGGCGGCAGTCACGGCGATCCATGCGGACGAGGCAAACGCAGCGATGCCCACCAAGTAGGTTGCAAACCGCGCGTTGAAGATTACCGTTTCCGATGCGGTGGAATTGAGCGTGATTAACGCGATAAAACCTAGGACGAGAGCACACAGGGCCAGGACACGGAGCAGAAGAAGATGCAGCCGCCGCGCCAGCCACAACAACACAGCTCCTTCAGCCAGCCATCCAATCGTGATCCATCGGCCGTGGGCTTCGAGGGGAATCGCAAGCGTTAGAAAAATAACCGCGATGGCGAGATGCAGCGAGGTCAGGATGACCGGCTTGGCTCCCGGGCTGCGTCGCGACGGAAGCTGAAGGAGCAGCAGGTAAAACGCGGCGAATACAACTGCCGTCCACGGCTGCGCCCACTTGCGTCCTTGATGGTCGAGAAGAACATACAATTCCAGGAAGCCCAGCGCGGCATTCGCCAAGGGCAGCAGCACCAGAACCAGATTGTCCTGCGTGGAAAGATGCGATGCGTCCGTAATCTGCAAGCCACGCAAAAGGCGCGGGGCAGCGGCGAAGAGCAGGAAGAAGACAATGACGAAAAATGCGGTCAGGGCAAACTGCCCGTCGCTGTAGTACTGGGCATACCAGGCAAGGCTGAAGAAAACCGTGCCCGCGTATGCACCTAGAAGCAGCCTTGACCACGGACGCAGCGCGATCAGCACAAGCACCGCTCCATCCAGAACCAGTAAGTAGCTGAAGAGCGCAAGCTGGTGATTTTCTCCGGTGGAAAGCAGGAGGGGCGTGCTGAACCCACCAACAATCGCGTAAAGGGCAAGCAGTTCCGCGTCCTGCACCCAGCACATGAAGCCGTTCCACGCGGTCACCAGGATCATGCCGCCAAAGGCCACAGCAGACGGGACAAGGTGATACAACTCAAACGCGGCCCAAAGTGACAAGTACAGGATTCCGCTGCCGACGGCTTTGAGCGAGTAGGAAAAGGCTGGATATCCGCGGCTGCGAAAGCGCTCCGACCAGGCGATAAGGCCGACGCCAGCGATAAGGCCGATCAGGACGCGCCCGAGCGGACCGATCCAGTGATTGTCGATGGCAAATTTCAGGAACCACGCCATGCCGATGAGCACGGCGAGAATGCCGACGCGATTGAAGACCTGCGATCCGATGCGGCTTTCGAGCGAGCCGTCGGTGTGCTGCTCTTTGCGGGTAGGCTCAATCGACGCAAATGTCGGAGCTGCGATTACTGGAGGCTGCTGAGACGGAGCCGGTGGTGTGGATGCAGACGGAACGGGGGCGGCATTTACCGGCTCAGACTTTTGCGCTGCCTGCTCCAGACGCCAGACTCTTGCAGTAAGCTCGGCTACCTGTTTCTGCAGGTCCTGAAAATCATTGCTCATCCCCGTTCAATGTACAGGGAGCGCAAAGAAAATGGGAGCCGTCTCGCGGCTCCCATTTTAGTGAATTGCATCTGCTAGAAAGACAGTTTGAGACCAAACTGAATGATGCGCGGCTGGAAGGTGCTGGTGACCTGACCGTTGCTGCTGGGAGTGCCGCCGGTGACCGAGCTGATTGGAACGGTTGCTCCCGGCGCAAAGGTTGAAGTCGTAGTGCCGAGAGTTCCGCCGAGGCCGCTGCTGGGCAGGTAGTAATTGGTGTGGTTGAAGAGGTTGTAAAACTCGGTGCGGAACTCGAGCTTCATGCTCTCTACCGGGATATTGAATTTCTTGTTCAATGCGAGATCGGTCTGGTAGAAAGCCGGGGTTCGGCCAGGGTTACGTGAAGTGTTTCCGAAGGGGCTGAGCAGGTTGCCGGCTGCGTCCTTGGTGGGCGGGAGCACGAACGCAGCATAGTTGATGTACTGGATGTATCCTGTGCCGGGCAGCTTTGACTTCTTGATCAGGGGCTGGTTCGGCACGCGGTCCGGACGGTAAAGGTTGGCGCCGCGATAGCTGGCCGTGATCTGCTGCGAGACCTGGTTCGACGTGCTGGGCGAATAGGTAATGTTGAACGGAGTACCCGCCTGCATAGTGTTGATGCCGCTCACCTGCCAGCCACCGACAACTGCGTCGACAAGTCCGTTTGAGTTGGAAAGATAAGTACGACCACGACCGAAGGGCAGGTCGTAGACCAGGCTGGTGACGTTCGCGATGGGCAGATTGTAGTCCGACTGCGAATAGTCGGCGCTGAGGTCGTTGCCATCCTGCGGGGATGGCGTGTTGCCTTCGAGCGAGGCGCTGGCATTGTCGAGCGAGTGCTGCCAGGTAAACGAGTTCAAGAGGGTCAACCCGCCGACGAAGCGCTGCTCATACCGGGCCTGCAGCGAATCATAGTGCGAGAAGAATTCGTTGACTGCTGCGGTGATGTCCGAGGGCCACTCGCTGAAGGGTCGCGCGAATCCATTTGTGGGGTTTTTCTGGTTGCCGTTCAGGAAACCCTGCAGCTTTACGCCGTGATTGCCGACGTAGGCAACGTCGAAGACGATGTTCTTTGCCAGCTGACGCTGCACACTCAGGAAGTAGCTCTCGACGTAGCTGTCTTTGGTGTCTTTCGGAATCCAGGTGATGTTATCCGTCGCTTTATTGAAGACGGTTAGCGAGGACGGGAACCCGCGATCAATGGTTACAAAGCAATTGGTGGCAGGTGCGCCTACCGGACACTGCGTAGCTGCCGATGGCTTGACCGCCTGCGAGCCAACCGAAGCAAACTGCGCCTGCGGAGCATTAATGCCGAGGATGTCTCCGGAGCCGGCGCGTGTGTAGTGGACGTAGCTCATGCCGAAGCCGCCGTGGACGACGGTTTTATCGTCAGGCGCGTACGCGAAGCCGATGCGTGGACCGAAGTCGGTGAGGTCAGGATTCACAAGCGTGCTGCCGTAGACTCCGCTGGCTTTGACGGGTGTTATGCCATTGCCGGCGACAGCGCCGGGGGTAATAGTAAGCACAGTCTGGGAGATCGGGTCGAAGTTTGAGATGTTGTTATTTTCTTCCGAGTAAGGCGAGCCGTATTCCCAGCGCATGCCGTAGTTGAGCGTAAATTTTGGAGTGATCCGCCAGTCGTCCTGCGCATACACGTTGTCCATGGTTGAACGAAGATGAGCAACGTAGTAGTTGGCCAATGCATAGGAGGACGGCATGCCGAAGAGGAAATCGGCCCAGTAGTTGTCGGCGACGGGAGATGCAGAGGTGGTAGCGGTGTAGTCGGAGGTAAAGCCGAACGAACCATAGAGCGGGTTGTTGTCGTTGACGGCCATCCAGATGTGTTCGTACTCGTAGCCAAACTTCATCGAGTGCTGGCCCTTCACCCATGTGAAGTTGACTTTAGGATCGAGCAGGGCCGGGTCCTGCCACTGCGGATTGGTGCTCTGACGCCCGAAGGCGCTGAAGTTGGTGATGCCTATGGAGGGCAGACCGCCGGCCACGATGGGGTTCGAGGGTAGGCCGGGGATGGTGATGGAGTCGTTGCCGATGGAGAGCGTGAACTTACCGGCTTTGGTGCGCGAGAGACCGAGACGGGCATCGAGGACCTTATTCGCACCGAAGAGATGCGTGTAGCCAAGCGCTACCTGCTGGTCTAGAACTCTGATCGTGCCGTTTGTCTGGCCGTCGAGAGGCAGCGGAATGGCAGGATAGTTGACGCCGGTTTCCTTGCGGTCGCTGACGCGCAGGAACCAGGAGCTGGCGGCACTCTGCTGCCAGTCGAGGCGGAGGTCGCCCTTATCGGAGTTATCGGTGAAGGGGACCAGCAGGGCGTAGTCGTCGGAGGCAAGGCCCGTCGTCGGCGACCCGGCGAGCGGAAGAGGGATTTGCCGGAAGAAATTGATGATCTGCAATGACGTCGGATTAAAGGCGCCGTCCGGGATCCGCTGGCCGGCAGCGTAGGTTTGTCCGGTGATCGGGTTCTTGACCGGAACGACCAGCGTGCCATTCAGCTCATTTTGAGTTGGCAGCGTGAAGACGCCCAGGGGCTTCAGGGTCTGGCGGAAGCCTTCATAGTCAAGAAAGAAGAACAACTTGTTCTTGATGATGGGGCCGCCGAAATTCATGCCGAACTGGTTGCGGTTGAAGGTCGACTTCTGAAAGGGGACAGGCCCGAGTGTGCCGGTGAGAGTGGGCTTGAAAAAACCGGCCGCGTTTAAATCCGTATTGCGGATAAACTCGTACAACATAGCATGGAAGTCGTTCGTTCCCGCCAGCGAGGCCACGTTGATCGTCGCGCCCGACGAACGCCCATATTCGGCGTTCGAGTTGTTGGTGACGATCTGCCACTGGGAGACGGAGTCGGGCGGGATGGCGATGATCTGATTGTCGAAGCCCTGGTTGCTCTCGCCGTAAGCATTGTTGTCCATGCCGTCGAGGAGGAAATTGTTGAACATGCTGCGCTGGCCGTTGACGTTGTAGGCTCCGGCGCGCACAAGACTGTTGACCGAGCTAGTCGTTGCCGCTGTGGGCGCCTGGCGCGATCCGGTAACCAGGGCGAGGAAGTCGGAATAGTTGCGGCTTACCAGCGGCAGAGCCGTGCTCTGATACTGCGTGATGATCTGGCCGCGCTGACTCGATTCGGTTTCCAACTGCAGCTGGACGTTGTTGACCTCGACCGTTTCCTGCGCCTGGCCGATTTGCAGGGTAAGGTCAATGCGCTGGCGACTGCCGACGGAAAGAGATATATTGTCGGCTACTGCTGTGTTGAAACCTGCCATCGATGCAGTCACGCGATAAACGCCGACGCGCAGCGATGGGACTTCCCAGCCGCCACTATTATCCGAAATGGTCTTGCTTTCGATTCCAGTAGCGGTATTGGATACGGTCACCGATGCTCCGGAGACAATGGCCCCACTGGTATCACGAATTGTTCCTACCAGACTTCCGTTTTCAAATTGAGCCCTGGCGGACAAGGAAAACAACGACAGAATGAGGACAACGTAAAAAATACGTATAACTGATGTCTTATATGGTCGCATTTCCCAAACCTAGCGGGAAACAAATAATTGTTGTTGAATATGCTGTAAACGCGGGATAAATCTCCCTGGTGCGGCTTAACTTTGCGCCTAACCGCAACTTTCAGATGATAAAGGGTTATAGCTAGCGTATTCTTCATAGATAGAGCACTAATGAAAACAGATAAACTCCCCCGCGAGACTGCCGCTGAAGCAGTCAAGGCAATAGCTATTCGTGTACTGGTTGCCGATCAGCATCCAGTCATCCGCATCGGTGTGGACAACCTGCTGCAACCGGAGACCGGAATTGCAGTTGTGGGTGAAGCAGGAGACAGGGACGAAGCCATTGCGAAGGCCTTGGAGCTGTGCCCGGACATACTGCTGCTCGCTCTGAATCTGCCCAATCTTCAAGGCCTGGAAGCATTGCCCGAAGTGCTGAGCGATTCGCCGAAGACCAAGACGATTCTGTTGGCCAACGTCATTTCAAGGCTCGAAATCATGAAGGCACTGGAACTCGGAGCGCGAGGAATCGTAGTCAAAGATGCGCTCACGGGGTTGCTGACCTCCGCGATTCGGGCCGTTTCCGCAGGCCACTACTGGATCAGGGATCGGCGCGTCTCCAGTCTGCTCGATGTGCTGAAGACTCTGGCGGTGCCAGCCGCGCCCGTCGCTGTGAAGAAGTTGCACGGAATCACGCCCCGCGAAATGGAAGTCGTGAATTGTGTCGTAAAGGGTTGCAGCAATCGCGACATCGCGCAGCAATTTCAACTCAGCGAAGAGACTGTAAAAAGACATCTCTCGAACATCTTTGAAAAGACCGGAGTATCCACACGACTTGAATTGGCGCTCTTTGCAATCGAGCACCAATTGGTTGCCTCGCCTTCTTAGTTTTCTTCCGCAATATTTTCAATCACTGCTGGACCAGAGTGGGCCACCCGCGCTTTTTCCCGGGCATCTATAGCTATGCAGCGAACTGAGCGCATACCGCGCAATGTCGCGTGCCCGCTCTTTACCCATCAGGGAATGAGCAAGGAGTCAGAAGAAAATATGAAACAGCGAGCGTTACTTTTTCTCCTCATATCTGCGTTGTGTAGTGCGGCGATTGCCCAGGAAGCGAATCCAACCGCGACGCAGCAATGGCCGCAGGATCAGCAACAGCAGAATCAGGTCCCGCAGGCGGAAATGCGGGATGGTGTTCCGGTGTACAAGGTTCAGGTGGTGGGACGCGATATTCCCGCGGTCAACTACTTTCACCGCAGCGGCAGCACCAAGATTGGGTTCCAGGGCACGAGCCTGCTGGCTGAGGCAAAGGGCTCGGCAGTGGTGGAAAGCCGTCGCGGCCGCTTGGTTATCGATGCCAAGTTTGAAGGTCTTCGCCCGGCAAATGGCTTTGGCGTGGAATATCTGACCTATGTGCTGTGGGCCGTCACACCTGAAGGAAGGCCGACGAACCTCGGCGAGATACTTCCCGATGGCTCGAAGAGCGAAATCACTGTCACGACATCGCTGCAGTCTTTTGGATTGATCGTAACCGCAGAGCCGTACTACTCAGTGACCATGCCCAGCGATGTTGTCGTGATGCAGAATTTTGTTCTGAATGACAAGACGCAGGGCATCATCGAGCAGGTAAACGCGCACTATTCGCTGCTGCCGCGCGGAGCCTATACACAGACTGCGGGTCAGCACACAGTACTCAACCCCATTACGCGGAATGAAGCGTGGCCGCTTGAACTCTACGAGGCCATCAATGCGGTGCAGATCGCGGAAGCATCGGGCGCCAATAAATATGCTCCAGACACGCTGGCAACGGCCAAGCAGAATCTGCAGAATGCGCAGGATCTGGAAGATCACAAGAGCCGCCAGAAAGAGCTAGTCACCTACGCGCGCGCTGCGGTGCAAACCGCCGAAGACGCGCGCATCATGACCATCCGCAAGAAACGCGCTGAAGACGAAGCCAATACAAAGCAGCAGGCACAGGATGCTCAGCTAGCCGCAGCGCAGGCCCAGGCCGCAGCCGATCAACAGGCAGCGGAACGCGCCCGTGCAGACGCGCGCGCTGCCGAGGCCGAAGCACAGGAAGCTCGCGCACATCAGCAAACTCAGCAGGCAAACGATCAGACGGAGCAAATTCGTGAGCGTCTAAAGGCGCAATTGAATCAGGTGCTGGCGACCCGCGAGTCAGCGCGTGGGTTGATCGTCAATATGTCTGACGTGCTCTTCGATTTCAACAAGTACACGCTGAAGCCCGAGGCGCGTGAGAAGCTAGCCAAGGTTTCCGGTATTCTGCTTGCCTACCCTGGCCTCACATTGCAGGTCGAAGGCTACACGGACAACATCGGCACTGATGACTACAACCAGAAGCTCTCGGAACAGCGGGCCGATACTGTTCGCGACTACCTGGTGAGCCAGGGAGTCGGGCAACCCAATGTCACCGCAACCGGATACGGCAAAAACGATCCAATTGCGGATAATTCCACCAATGATGGTCGTGCGCAAAACCGCCGCGTGCAGATGGTAGTCTCCGGCAATTCGATCGGCGTTCAGGAGCAGGCTCCTGGAGCGTCGGGCGATGCTGCTATCCCAGCCACAAACAATCCGCCGACAGCAAGAAACAACAGCGGAATTTCTAATGTGCCACAGCAATAAGAAATTTGACCCCTTCGATCAAGGCTGCCAATTCATCGGCAGCCTTCACTTTTTGAGCGCGGCAAAAGCCGAATCCCACTCGTGCTCCGTCATCATCTAAAGTGGCATCTATGCGAATCGCATTTCTCGGCACAGGTCAGATGGGCGCGGCAATTGCCGCGCTTCTCATCAAGAACGGACACTCGCTCACCGTTTGGAATCGAACGCAATATCGCTTGCAACCTCTTGTCGAGCAGGGCGCAACGGCTGCTGCCACTCCGGCGGAAGCGGTAAAGACGAGTGAAGTGATCTTCAGCATGCCGATGGATGACGCGGCACTGGAGGACACCGTGTTCGGCAGCGATGGATTGCTCGAAGCATTACCGAAAGATGCCGTTCACGTTTCGCTCAGCACCATCAGCGTGCAGCTTTCACAAAAACTGATGGTCGAACATGCAACGCGCAATCGAGCTTTCGTTGCTGCGCCGGTCTTTGGGCGTCCGAATGTCGCCGCTGAGGGAAGGCTTTGGGTCGTGACTGCGGGCAAGCAGGAAGCGCTGGAAAAGGTCAAGCCGCTGCTGGAGTGCTTCAGTCGGGGTATTACCGTGGTTGGCGATAAACCCTATAAGGCCCATGCGCTCAAGATTGGCGGCAACTTCCTGATTACCGCAATGATCGCGTCATTGAGCGAAGGCTTCGTTTACGCCGAATCGCAGAGCATTGACCCGGCACTGTACATCGAGGCGGTCAATGCTGCCCTCTTTCAATCGCCGTTTTATACAGCGTACGCAAAGGTCATGTTGCTTCCGCCGGAGACGCCAGGTTCCACCATTGCTCTGGGACAGAAAGACACGCGGCTCTTTCGCGAGGCGGCAGCCGCCACTAATACGAAGACCCCGCTCGCGGATTATTTTCAGGACCAGCTGCAACAGGCCAGTGACGCAGGTCTGCGCGACCGCGACTGGGCGTCAGGATACTATCAGTTTGTCCGAAGCATTTCACACCGAAGCTCATGAGCCTGGCGGCGTTTTCGGAGCTGTATTCCGCACACGCCTGCGCGCTCTGTTCATGAGGTGCTTATTGATGCAACGCAACCGCGGCGGTTAAGCGATCGAAGCCAGACGCGCTTCGATCTCCGTCAGAGCAGCTTCCAAAGCAGCCCGACGGTAAGGACTGGACGTGCGCTCATCGAGTATCCGTTCGCGCTGTAATTCCAGTTCCTGGCGTTGACGCTTGCGCGCTGCCTCCACTACGGCATTCGGTTTGCCGTCCAGGTGTTCCAGCTCTGCATGCTTCTCTGCCACTTGTTCCTCCACGGATTTACTCTCCCATCCTCTGGCCATACTTCTATGGTAACGCTACACCACGGTATCTGCGAGCATGTTCGGCTCATCTAACAGGCGATTAACATTACGCGAGAGGGACAAAAGCGATGCAAGTGTGGCGAATTCCTGCATTTGGTATTGACAAGCTTGAACATATCGATGCGCCGGAGCCCAAACTCGGTGCGGGCGAAGTATCGGTGAAGGTGCGGGCGGTGTCGTTGAATTACCGCGATCTGCTGGTCACTCTCGGCCACTACAACCCCAAGATGGCTCTTCCGCGCATCCCTGCTTCCGATGGCGCGGGTGAAGTCATTGCCGTCGGCGAAGGCGTGACGCAAGTGAAGCCGGGGGAGCGCGTTGCCGGCATCTTTATGCAAAACTGGCTCGAAGGTGCGGCTACGGCGCAAAAACAACGCGGGGCGCTTGGCGGCGATATCGACGGCATGCTGGTTGAATATGTTGTGTTGCGCGAGAGCGGCGTCGTGCCGGTTTCCGATCACCTCAGTTGGGAAGAAGCGGCAACACTGCCTTGCGCGGGCGTGACGGCGTGGAATGCTGTCGTGCACGCGGGCAAAATCAAAACCGGCGATACGGTTGTCATTCAAGGAACTGGCGGTGTTTCTATTTTTGCGCTGCAGTTTGCGAAATCCCTGGGCGCACGCGTACTGGGAACATCGAGCAGCGATGAAAAGCTGCATCGCGCGAGCAAACTCGGCCTCGATGCCGGAGTCAACTACAAGCAAACGCCGGATTGGGCGAAGTGGGTGCTGGAACAAACGAACGGCGAAGGCGCTGACCTGGTTGTGGAAGTGGGCGGCGCGGGCACATTTGCGCAATCGCTCAAGTCAGTGCGAGTCGGAGGCACGGTCGCGCAGATTGGCGTGCTGACGCATACGAGCGAGCCGCTGAACGTCGCGCCCATCCTGCATAAGCAGGTTCATATTCAGGGAATTTATGTCGGATCGCGAGCGCATTTTCTCGAAATGAACCGGGCCACCTCGCAGCTAAAGCTGAAACCCATTGTGGATGAGGTATTTGCATTCGATCAGACCCGGGAAGCGCTGCGGCGGATGGAATCGGGAGCGCATTTCGGTAAGCTGGTAATCCGCGTCGCTTGATTACCATTTACAGTTACCAATTTTTAACCCCAGGCCAACCTGCATCATTCATACTACAGAAGCATCTGGACAGGCAGCAGTTCGTCGGTGTGAAACGGGTTTTTGCTGATGTTCACCATGACAGTGAAAGAGGCCTTCGATGAGCATTCTGCGCGCGATTCTGAATTTCTTTTACGAGATGCTGCTTGGTTGCCGGCATGACCGCTTGACACGTCCCTTCACGATTGAACAGCAGACATACAAAGTCTGCCTCGATTGCGGAAAGCATGTTTATTACTCTCCTGACACGATGCGCCCATTGAGCGCACGCGAGATGCGGCGCATGCGCGCTGTGCAGTTAGGCGAATTGAAGGTTGTCCAGGTCGCAAGTGCAACCGGTTCGCTTAAGGGCGAAAGCGATTCAAGAGCAGTCGCGTAAATCTTCACGTAACATTTAAGCTGTTCATTTCTCTTTGTGTTTCGTGACAAAGTGGGACATTCGCCTGTCTAATAGACTTTGGCTTCCCCCATTTTGCCGAATGTTTGCTTCCCGCAAATCCCGAATCTATGCCGCATGCGCGCCGCTGCTGATAGTCGTCGCTGGATGCGGCGCGTTCCCGGCCAGCGGTGGAGGCGGCTTTGCAGTTTCCTCTTCTGCGACGACGATCGCGACAACGGGGCAACTGCAGTTCAAGTCGACGCTCACAGACGGCGGCGCGGCGGCGGTGACCTGGTCGGTCAGCGCCACACAAAACGGCGCATCGCTCGGAGCGGGCTCTATCGACGCGACCGGTCTTTACACGCCGCCGAATGCACTCTCCGATGACAGCATCTCGGTGGATATAACCGCGCATCTGCAGAGTGATCCCTCACGCACGGCAAGCGAGACCATCACCGTCACTCCCGGTTTTCTTCAGCCGCTGCTTCCGGAAAATGCTGCTCTCGCGCAGGGTGGAACACTGGAAATTTCGGCACAGATCGCCGAGGTGGACGGCGGCACCGTGCACTGGAACCTGACCGATGGCGCGATGGGAACGCTAAGCCAGCCGAGTTGCCAGCGCGGAAAGCAGCAGTACACCACCTGCAAGATCAGCTATACGGCTACGAGTACGCTCACGGGACCGCAGTCAACTCACATCATTGCAACTGTGAATGATACAAATACGCAGGCTATGCTGCATCTGCTCCTGAACAACGATGGGATCAATTCGAGCGCGCTTCCCAATCAGGCGGCGCAAACGGGCATGATCTCACTCGGGGCCTCGGGCAGCAACGATGGCGATTACGATATTTATAAGGACGCCGCTGGCGACAGCTACATCGCCGACTGCTGCGGCGGCACACTGGGCGCGCTCGTCGAAGACACGGAGCACAATCAATTCATCCTGAGCAACAACCACGTCCTGGCTGAATCGGACCAGGGCAGGATCGGCGACACCATTGATCAGCCCGGATTGATCGACGATGCCTGCCGCCCGCTAAGCCAGCAGGGGTCTACCGTGCGTCCGGCGGGCACGCTGCGCTACTTCGTGCCGCTGGCGACAAACGAGTCCAATGTGGACGCGGCGCTCGCCGCGGTCACGCCGGGCGCGATAAACCCAGACGGCAGTATTCTGCAACTCGGGCAGGCAAGCTCAAGCATCAGCGGATCACTCGGCGCGGCTCCGCCAGTGGCTGGCAGCGGCGAAACTCTGAATGCAAATAATCTGAATGGATTGCGCGTGGTGAAGAGCGGCCGGACGACAGGGCTGACCTGCTCGACCATTGAGAGCGTCAACCTCGCGGTAAAAGTTGACTACTACAAAGACTGCGCCGAGACGCAACCGTACTACACCAAAACCTTCACGGAGCAGATCGGGATTGGCGGCGACAGCTTTTCCGACAGCGGCGATTCCGGCTCACTCGTCCTCGACGCAGCGAATGCTCAACCCATCGGTCTTTTTTATGCCGGAGGAACAGATGGAGACGGCAACGGACTGAGCGTCGCCAGTCCTATTGGCGATGTGTTGACGGAGTTGGGAAACCAGTCGGGCTCGAAGCTGAGCATCGTAGGGAGCAAGACAGGGCGCGCGATCACATGTCTCAATTACGACCGCAACATCGACGCAGTTCCTGCGCTTCCTGAGCTTTCGCATGCCGCAGAGTCGCTGGCAAAAAACGCAACGCAAAATGCTGCCGCTGAACTGGTAAATCACGAGAATGGCGTGCTCGGCGTGGCTGCAGGAAAGAGCGCGGACAGCCTAGGCGAAGCAGCCGTGACGGTCTACGTGGACAAGACGAAACCCAACACGATCATTCCGCAAACTATCGCGGGCGTGCGTACAATGCTCATTTTGACCGACGCTCAGAGCATAGCCAACGGCACCGCGCCAAAGCTCCCAGCCAATCCTGCCGGAATACAACTTTCAGCGAGCGCACTCAGCAGCGCGGCAAGCGTGGAACACCAGTACGCGGCTCAGCTCTTCGCCGACCCCGCCATCTTCGGCGTGGGCGTTACTCAGAGTCGCGACAATCCGCGGGAGGCCGCGCTGCTTGTTCTGGTCGACATGAATAAGTCCGCGAAGGTAATGCCCGCGACGCTCGGCGGCTTGCGCGTTCGCTACATGCAGCTGCATCGCTTTCATGTGACGAAATCGAAATATGCGGGTGCGCGCCCGGTATCGAGCTGCTCCCTACAATCCCTGAAGCCAGGCTATCGCTGAAAATCGGCAGTCCTTCGCTAGTCTCTTTGCGAGTAGGCCTGCAGGTTTTCTGCTGGCTCTTCTTCTCCGCGCACGGATGGAAAGAAAATCATGAAGATGGTTCCCGAAGACGAGGCTCCATTGTTCTGGCCATCTCCGGCAGCGCGGCTGCGAATATGGATCGTACCGTGATGCTTGCGGACGATTTCGGCGCTCACCCACAATCCCAGGCCGGTGCCGGTCGCCTCTTTCGTGGTGAAGAAGGGCTCAAAGATGCGGCTACGCACTTCTTCCGACATGCCGCTGCCTGTGTCGGCAACGGAGATGCGCACTCCCTCAACATTTGGATCATGCCAGGAATGCGAGCGCTGCACGCTGAGAGCCAGTCGCCCGGGTCCGGGCATCATCGCGTCCAGCGAATTCCCAATTAGGTTGGCGAAGAGCTGCCGCAATTCGCCGGCAAAGCAGAAGAGTTCCACATCCGGCTCATAGAAGCGGGTCACTTCGATCTGCAGCGAAGTGACGCGGCCTTGATGCAACGTCAGCACCGAATCCATTAACTCGCTCACCTTTGCCGTAATGGGCAGAGTGGACTGGCGATAGAAGCGCAAGGTCTGCTGCGTAATTTCCGATACGCGGGCCACCTCATGCTGGGCCAGGTCGACATAGTGGCGCGTTTCCGGCGAGAGCGAATCGTGCAGCCGGATGAGATAGAGCAGGTTGGTGACTGCTTCCAGCGGATTGTTGATCTCGTGGGCGATCGAAGCCGCCAGGCGTCCGGCCGCAGCCAGCTTCTCGGTCTTGCGCAGCGCGTCCTCTGAGTTGCGGCGCTGCGTGGTATCGACAATGACGGCTCCAACCCAGCGCACGGCATTGGAGCTGGTGCGGACGGGATAAATATTCATCAGCCAGCTACGCATGCGTCCGGGATGGCTTTCAAGTTCCCCGCTCAACTCAAGGTCCTGGACGGCGGTTCCCTTTTCAAATACCGAATCGATGGCGTCCTGCATGGCGATAGCAGCCGATTCAGGAAAAATCTCGGAGACAGTGCGACTGATGTGGCGGCTGATGGTGCTGTGGTTCATGTTTGCCAAGAACTGATTCACGCGAACAAAGCGAAATTTGCGATCAAAAAAAGCAAAGCCGATGGGAGCATTCGCCAGCATGGAATCGAGCAGAGCGAGCGTATCGTTCAAGCCAGATCGCTGCTCCTCGATCGAGGTAACCATCATGTTGAAGGCCGTGGTGAGGTCGGCGGCCTCATTTGCGGCGGAAACCTGCAAGGGAAACGAAGACATATCTTCGGGGTCGCGCACCACCTGGCGCGTGGCCTGAATGAGCGCATTGAGGGGCCGGGTGATGGTGCGCGCCATGAAGGTCGCCAGCACCGTACAGCCAAGGATTGCGATCACGGCGGAGATGAGCGTGATGCGCAGCAGCGAGTGAAGCTGGAGCTTATCCGCATCTTCATTGGGATAGATCCAGACCAGGGCCCGCACCTCCCCGTTGATTTTCACCGGCGCTACGATCTCGCGCACGCTGTCTTTGAGGGTAAAGAGCGTCGGCTTCGACAATTCGCGCAAGTAGTTGCGCTCGACGGGCGAGAGGTTCAGCGTCCCCTTCATGGACGCGTCGGTGCCAACCAGCGTCACCCCCTGAAGGTCGGTAAGCTGCACGCTGCCGACACGGGCGTCGGAATACTCCCGCATGGAAATCAGGAGTGCCTGGAGCGCTTCTGTCTTATTCTCCGCAAGCAGATTGGCCGCCTGCAGAGCTAGCAGGGCGCTCTGGTATTCAAGGCGCTGATCGACGCGCTGCTGCAGCTCTTTCTGCTGTTCGCGGATCAGAAAAACAGCGAAAACAGCCAGCACCAGCAGTTCAAAGAGCACGAGGCTTGCAATCAACTGACCGCGGATTGTTCGAGGCCTAGGTAACGCCATAGTCCCAAGAAAGTAACTGCCCCTTCGTTGTTTGCGTGTGATTCGCCGGGCCGACGGGAGAAGCTGTATTCAGATTACGCTCTCACCGCATCCGAGAGCTTCTCTTTTAAGTCGGATGCGATTTGACGACCGTGAAAACGGCCATTCTCTATGAAGATCTCGTTGGTTCTTTCTCCGGCAATAATCACGCCCGCAAGATAGATGCCGGGCACGTTGCTTTCGAGGCTCTTCGGATCGCAGGCAGGGCAACGGTCCTCGGCTTCAAGATCGATACCGAGCGCCGTCAGGAAGTCGAAATCCGGATGATATCCGGTCATGGCGAAGACGTAATCGTTCTTAATTGTTACCGGGCCTTGCGGCGTGCTCAGCGAAACAGTATCTTCGCGGATCCACTCGACATTGCTTTCGAAGTACGCCGTAATCTCGCCGTTCTTGATGCGATTCTCAATATCGGGAAGAATCCAGTACTTTACATGCTTGTGCATTCTTGGCCCGCGATGCACAAGCGTTACGCGCGCTCCGTGACGCCAGAGATCGAGTGCGGCAATCGCAGCAGAGTTCTTTCCGCCGATCACCAGCACATCCAGATCGTAGTAAGGGTGAGGATCGTTGTAGTAATGATGCACCTTCGGCAGGTCCTCGCCCGGGATGCCGAGATAGTTGGGCAGATCGTAATAGCCGGTCGCCACAACCAGCTTGCGCGCATGATGAGCAAGCTTGCGCGCGAAGCGGTCGGTAACATGGACGCGGAAATCACCGTCCGAACCGGAGATGGAATCGACATTTTGATACGGGCGAACGTCAAGCTGGTAGTGCTCGGCGACCTTGCGGTAATACTCCAGCGCCTCATTGCGCGTCGGCTTCTGGTTCACGCTGGGAAACGGGATATCGCCGATTTCAAGCAGCTCCGGCGTGGTGAAGAAGGTCATGTGCGACGGATAGTGAAAGAGCGAATTGCACAGACAGCCCTTGTCCACCAGAACGCTGCGCAGCCCGGCGCGCTGCGCTTCGATCGCGCAGGCCATGCCGGTCGGCCCGGCGCCAATTACGAGGACGTCGAAAATTTCAGGGGAGTGCATGTTACCGTCCATATTCCTAGATTAGACGATGCGAGAGACAGAAAAACTCATTTTCGGCGGATAGAGAGCAAACCTTCGCAGAAGCGGCGCGAGACACGATTCATTTATCCTGAAAATAGCACGGCAAACAGCAGAGGATTTTCAGTTTCATGGCGACGATCAAGCAGGCAGACCTGATCCAGAGCGTGGCAGATGCGCTTCAGTACATCAGCTATTACCATCCGGTGGATTTCATCGCCAACCTGGCAAAGGCGTATGAGCGCGAAGAGTCTCCGGCTGCCCGCGACGCGATGGCGCAGATCCTCATCAACTCGCGCATGTCCGCCGAAGGCCATCGCCCCATCTGTCAGGACACTGGCATCGTGACTGTATTTCTGAAGATCGGTATGGATGTGCGCTGGGACGCCGAGCTGACGGTTGAAGAGATGGTGAACGAGGGCGTGCGCCGCGCCTATCTCAATCCCGACAACGTGCTGCGCGCATCGATTCTGGCTGATCCCGCTGGAGCGCGCAAGAACACTCGCGACAACACTCCAGCGGTCGTGAATGTGCAGCTGGTCAAAGGCGGCGAGGTAGAAGTGATTGTCGCGGCCAAGGGCGGTGGCTCTGAAGCAAAGTCGAAATTCACCATGCTCGATCCTTCAGACTCCATTGTTGACTGGGTGCTGAAGACGGTACCCACGATGGGCGCCGGATGGTGCCCGCCGGGAATGCTCGGCATTGGTATCGGTGGCACGGCGGAGAAGGCCATGCTGCTGGCGAAAGAATCGCTGATGCAGCCGATCGACATGCACGACCTCATCGAGCGCGGGCCGCAGAACAGGATCGAAGAGCTGCGCATTGAGTTGTACAAGAAAGTCAATGCTCTCGGCATTGGCGCGCAGGGACTCGGCGGTCTTACGACCGTGCTCGACGTGAAGATCCTCGACTACCCGACGCACGCGGTGAATCTGCCCGTTGCCATGATTCCCAACTGCGCCGCCACGCGGCACGCGCACTTTGTGCTCGATGGCTCAGGGCCGGTGGCGCTCGATCCTCCATCGTTCGATGACTGGCCAAAGCTCACTTATGATGCGTCCACTGCGCGTCGCGTCGACCTCGACACGGTGACACGCACAGAAGTCGCAACCTGGAAGCCGGGTGAGGTGTTGCTGCTGAACGGCAAGCTTCTGACTGGACGAGATGCGGCCCACAAGCGCATTACCGATTTGCTCAACCGCAGCGAGCAGCCGCCGGTTGATTTCACGAACCGTTTCATCTATTACGTCGGTCCTGTCAATCCGGTGCGCGACGAAGTGGTCGGCCCCGCAGGCCCCACGACGGCGACACGCATGGACAAGTTCACGCGTCAGATGCTCGAAGCAACCGGTCTTCTGGGTATGGTAGGCAAAGCGGAACGCGGTCCTGCGGCGATTGAAGCCATTCGCGATAACGGTGCCGTGTATCTGATGGCCGTTGGAGGCGCAGCGTATCTGGTTTCGAAAGCGATTAAAGCATCGCGCATCGTTGCATTTGGAGACCTGGGGATGGAAGCCATCTATGAGTTTGAAGTTGCGGATATGCCGGTGACGGTTGCCGTGGATTCGAAAGGCACCTCGGTCCATCAAACCGGGCCCAAAGAATGGCAGGCACGGATTCAATCGCGTCTGGGCGACGTGCCGATTCTGGCCTAGCTCCTACGAAAACAGAAAGGCCGCGCCGATGAGCGCGGCCTTCGTCTGCTTATCAGACGCTACTGCCTTCCAAACCGATAGATCACGCCGGCGGTAAAGCCGAGGTTGTTCTGCGTCGAGCTGCCGTAGCGGGTCATGAGGTAGCCGGGAGTCAGGCGCACGGCCAGCCCGGGGCTCAGGTTGTAGTCCACTGAAGCGCCTGCGGACAGGTTGAAGGCGTTCCCGTCGCTGTAAAGGCCAATCAGCTCCGGAGGCAAGCCGCCTGTACCCGTGCCGAAGTTGCCGTGACCCACGCCGGCGAGAACCTGCGCGGTCCATCCCCAGTGCAGCCCCTCAAAGAAGCGAATCGAGGGCCCGGCCATGAAGGTATATTGGCTGATGCTCGGCTGATAGACGCCATATTGGTTGGGACCTGAATAAGTCGTGCCGTAATAGCCGCGCCCGTCGGCCGTGATGCCGATCTTGCCGAAGGCATAGTCGGTGATACCGGCGTGCCAGCCGGCTTCATTGATGTGCTGGAGGTTGTCACCGGGACGAAAGCGCAGGTAGTTGCCGCCGAAATAGGCCTCATACTTGTGCGTGTAAGTGTCCTGAATCACCTGCTGCTCACGTAGCTTGCGGCGCGCCTTGACTCGCTCCTGAGCCTGGCGCAGGACCTGGGCACGGTCCTGAGGATTGGTCTGCGGCGCAGTCTGCCCCGCCTGTGTCTCGGTGGATTGCGGTTGGGATGGCGTCTGCTGCGCTCGCGCCTGAAGCACCGCAAAAGAAAAAAAAGTGACTGCCAGAACCGGGTAAAAACGGTTGGGACGAAACATGAACCTGAATGCCTCCACTGCCGGCGAAACAAAAATTGAGATGATCGGATTCCCTGCAAAAAGACGGAAACGAGTCTCTAAGGCCAAAGCTCTTCTTATTCTATTGCACCAGCGACTTATTGACTCCGGAAGACGCATTTTGTTAGTGGGTTGGTTCGATCCACAGGGCCGAGACGCTTCCTTGAATGCATCGTATTCTGCCAGGTCGAGCCGTCTTCGGTTTTGCGCCGTCTTCGCTTCCTGCGCGAAAACTACTGATCCAACGCGGAGAAACCGGCTGCAACTTCTCTGAGATATTCCCGTCATTCTTCTAACGAAGATCAAGAGCGGTGTGTTGAAGAATGAAATGACCAGAACGACATAACGTTGATGGGGAACCCTTGATGAAGCTTCAGACGAACTGTTCCAGACGGCAATTTCTCTCAGCCGTAGCTGCGACAGGCTCTGCCATCGCGCTGGGCCCTCGCTTAGGATGGGCGGCGGATATCACCGATCCACAGGCAAGCGACCCGCGCGTAGCCGAGATTGTAGCCGGGACGATCGGAATCGATACCCACAATCATATCGACGTTCCGCTGACCGCCGCCGATATGCCCGGGCCGGACCTTGATCTGAACGGCGAGATGAAGCGGTCAGGCCTCTCAGCCATCTGCATGACCTTGCGACCGATTACCAACCCGGCGATGCGTACGACCGTTTTTTGAAGGGGCTGGCGTCGATGGATCGGCAGTTGGAACGCAACCGCATGAGGCGTTCGCTCACTCCCGCTGACGTGCGCACTGCCCATAAGAACGGCCAGCCGACAGTCATCCAGGCGGTCGAAGGCGCCCATTTTTCTTCAAGGTCACCTTGAGCGGGTAGAGGAGGCCTATCATCGCGGTTAACGGCACTTTGGGCTGTTTCACGACAGCGACGCCTCCGTGCCGCTAGGCGATGTTTTACACCAACCCTCCGCGCTTTGGCGGATTGACCGCATTCGGGACGTCCGTCATCAAGGAATGCAACCGTCTGGGAATGCTTATCGATCTTGCTCATGCCGATCTCGAAACCACGAAAGCCGCGCTCAAGGTCACAACCCGGCCCGTCATCATCTCCCATACCGGCCTTGATACACAGCTAGGGGGTGACCCGCGCATGGCACAGATGATGCGACCGAGGCTCATCGGGAAAGAGCAGGCCAGATGGGTCGCCGATGCCGGGGGTCTGATTGGCGTCTGGACGCATCTGGCCGATACGTCCTTGGACTATGCGCGGAATGTCCGGGCATTGGTCGATGTCATCGGTGTCGATCATGTGTGCATAGGCACGGATACCAAATCGACCCAGCCCAGCGGCCGCCCCGGTGGAGATCAACATCCACTGCGCATCAGTGAACGCACCAACCAGCATGGCCTGATCAAGCAACTGGGTTCTACTACGTCGTTGTCGATGCGATGCTGAAGACTGGCTTCACCCCAGATGAGGTTGGGATGATCGGCGGCGGGAACTTCCTGCGCGTTTTCGGCGCGGTTGTTAAAAAGTAATGCCCTTCCGCGATGAAATCACTTGCGCTGCTCCCTGCAGCCTGTTTTCCTAGGTTAGCGCAGGCTGCATCCAAGCCTCGCGGACCGGGCAAGCGTCTATCTCACATTGAGGATGTAACCTGCATGAAGTTTTTAATTGGTCTGATACTGGGGCTGCTCGCGTTGCCTGTCGCAGCGCTGCTTTATCTTCGGCTGGGACACCCGCCGGTCGCTGTGGCCGACCAGGCCTTTGTTCTTGAACGCGAGATCGTTCACGGCCCGCTGCATGCCCGCATCGACAGCGAAATGCCGAAGAAGCCGCCCATTTCGCCAAGCGAAACCAATCTGCTCATAGGCGCGCGTATCTACCGCGAGAACTGTGCGGCATGCCACGGGCTTTACGGCCATCCTTCACCCTTCGCCGAACACATGTACCCGGACGCGCCCCAACTCTGGCAGCCGCATGGGGGCGGCGTTGTCGGCGTGAGCGACGATCCCCCGGGAGAAACCTACTGGAAGGTCAAGAACGGCATCCGGCTGACGGGCATGCCAGCCTTCGATCAGGTACTCAATGACACACAGATGTGGCAGGTCTCGCTGCTGTTGGCTGGCGCCGACAAGCCCCTGCCCACCGATGTGCTCGACTTGTTGAAGTTACCGCTGAATCTCAATCCGCCAGACGCGGTGCTCCCGTCCGTACCGGGAACGAAATAGTTGCTTGTCAAAAACCATTGACCGGGCGTGAATCAGGATCGCGCCCGGTCTAACGGGTCAATATGCGGACTTGATCGTATACGTCACACCTGCCGTGAACTGGAAAGAATTGCGCTTCGTCGGCGGAAACGTAAGCGGAACATTGTTCAGATAGGTATCGAGAGTACCAACCGAGAAGCCGAAATTCTTGTATGCGGGGAAGGTTAGCGAATCCGTCTCCGCGACAGAGTAGGCTCGGGTGTCATTCCACGCCGGTATGAAGAGCACCTGCTGCGCAAAGAGGATGCCCTTGGGCATATGGAGCGTGTAATATCCGCCGAAGGTCGAACCGATCAGATTCTCGTTATTGTCCGTAGCCGTGTTGAAGAAGTTCTGGCGTTCGTACTGCACTGTCGCCTTCACGTCGAGTTCCTGCTTCGGCGTCTTGATGACCGTATAGCCGATTCCGCCGCCGTAAATCTGCTGCAGGTCGAGGCTCTGGCTGTAGTTGTGGTCGAAAGCCACCTGGCCGAGGAAATAGAAGCGTGGCGAAATATACTCGTCGCGCTCCGCGTCAGCATGGAAGATCGAGCTCTTGGTATAGCTGGAAGGAATAAAGTTGCCGTTGGCATCGGTATACGAAGGATCGGTGATCTTTCCGTACGACTGCGAGTAATCGATCGTGGTGCGATTCCGCGGATCGAGCCAGCTCACTGTCGGCACAACCCGCGCCAGCGCCACTGCTCCGTTAAAGGAGTACTGGTTCTGCGTAGCCTGCACGAGCGTCAGCCCAGCCGTTGCCGCTCCATTCCATGCCTGGAAAAATCCCGGGTGGCCGCGAAGCTGCTTGTTCATGGTCGTCTCATCCACAACAAATTCCGCATTCTTGATGGGAATCGTCGCAATCGTTGCGTTGGTCGCGGACTGGACTGAGATCTGTGAGTCGGCAACTGAAACTGTGCCAACCGGAACACTGGCAGGAACCTGATGATGCTTGAACTCCACGTTCTTTTGTATGACCGCCACTTTCTGGGCGGTGCGCAGTTCCTTGATCTTGCTCCAATCCACAGTGACGTCACCGACGATGTCGCTGTGGAAGCTCACCTTGTCGCCGATGGCCTGCACAAACTTTCCGGAAAGCTGGTCGCCGTTCGTGAAAATGATGACGTCGGGTTGCGGCTTGTCATCGGCGGCAAAGAGCCTGCTCGATGAAATGAAGGTCAACGTCGCAACCATCGTGAGGGCTGCCAGCCGCATTACACGGCGAGTGAGATTCTGCATACGGAACCTTTACTCCTGAAGAAATTTCACACCTGCGAAACGTAAATCCGGGACTTTGGGCCTAACTTACAATCTCTGATGCAAACACAGGACAAGGCAGTATGAACAATATGTCTCATGGGCATGATACCGCGATGTGCCCGTTGTCTGCCCACCGCGTGAGAAATTGACATCGATGAAACAGGTCTGGAAGGTTAGGCCAAGACCTTCTAGAATCAGGATATGTCGATCACACGCCAGCAAGCCCTCGATTACTTCCACTCCGACGACCTGATCGGTCTGGGCATGGAAGCTGATGCCATGCGCAGAAAGCTGCATCCGGAAGGCGTGGTGACCTATATCATCGACCGCAACATCAACTACACCAACTTCTGCACCGAGTACTGCACCTTCTGCGCCTTCTACCGCCCGCTCAAGGGCAAAATGGCCGCCGAGGGCTACATCCTCGACTTCGAAACGATCTACCAAAAAATCGCCGAGACAGTCGAGATGGGCGGGACGGGCGTGCTGATGCAGGGCGGTCTGCATCCTGACCTCAAGATCGAATGGTTCGAGCGCCTGCTCAAAGGCATCAAGCAGCGCTACCCCCAGGTGTGGATGCACTGCTTCTCGGCTTCCGAGATTCTGGCCATCGCCGAATACAGCGATCTAAGCGTGCGCGACACCATCATGCGCCTGCGCGATGCGGGCCTTGATTCGATTCCGGGCGGCGGCGCTGAGATTCTCGACGATGAAGTTCGCCATCGCATTGCGCGCCTCAAATGCTCGACGGACGACTGGGTGCTCGTGCATCGGACTGCACATCAACTAGGCATGCGCACCACGGCGACGATGATGTTCGGCGTCGGCGAAACCTTCGAGCATCGCGTCAACCACTTCGAGCAAGTACGCCGCTTGCAGGAAGAAACTGGCGGCTTCACCGCATTTATTCCCTGGAGCTTCCAGCCACACAACACTGCCCTCGGCGGTCGCGGATGGGATGAGGCAACGGCTGTCGAATACCTGAAAGTGTTGGCAATCTCGCGCCTTTATCTCTCGAATATCGAGAACGTGCAATCGAGCTGGGTCACGCAGGGACTGAAAGTCCTGCAACTCGGCCTGCGCTTCGGCGGCAATGACGTTGGCTCTGTGATGCTCGAAGAAAATGTAGTGAAAGCCGCGGGAACTTCCAACTGCACAACCGAAGAAGAGCTTCGCCGAATCATCCGCGATGCAGGATTCAAACCCGTGCAGCGCGACACTCTCTACAGGACGATGTTCTTGAATTGAGGCAAACCGACCAATCCGGTTCGATATAATCCTCAAACATGTCTGCGTTAGAAAGATGGAAGCGTCCCTTTTGTATAGCTGTCATTGCGCTTTTCGTCTGCTCTGCCCTGTTTTCTTGTGCTCGTATGCCCAAGACGATATTCACGATAGGAGCTAATGATTCACCGATTGGTATCGGAGCCCTACTTTACACAGAGTTCCTATATTTGCCCGCTCTCATCCTGGCTCTATGGCGTCGCAAAATAGCCGGTTACATACTCCTCAGCACTGGGCCTGTGATGGTCATCGGATTAATAGCCCAACGCTCGTATATGCATGAAGTACGTGGTTTCCCACTTGATCCCGTGTCGTCACTATTTCAAGAGATTCTTATAGGCTTTGTACCAGCTTTCGCTGGTCTCTTTTTGTTTCTCATTGACTTTTACGGCTGGCCAACGCTGCTGAAGCGAAGAGGATCCAATAGCACTTCTTGAGAAGCCGCTAAAGCAGGACCGGGAAAAGCGTCACGTACAATGACCTTTGATTCACTTTGCGGAGGCAGAAATCTGCTTACCAGGACGGTTCCACTCATCGCCACGATTGATCTGTCACACAATTTGATTACGTTGCTGGCGCAGGCGAATCAGCACAGCCTCTCGCGCTATCTCCGCTCGCACTACGGCGACCGGACATTTGAACATCTCTACCGCTGGAACTGGTTCGACACAGCGCTTCTGATTCCCTATTTTTTGGTGATGATCATTCTGGCCTTCTACGGAATGCATCGCTACCAACTCGTCTACCTCTACTTCAAGCACCGAAAGAACGCCGCAAAAGAACCACCGAAGCACTTCGAACAACTCCCGCGCGTCACCGTACAACTGCCTATCTTCAATGAGCAGTTTGTCATCGACCGCCTCATCGAATCCTGCTGCAACCTCGAATACCCGCGCGAACTCCTTGAAATTCAGGTGCTCGACGATTCCACCGATGAAACCAAAGAGGTAGCGCGCAACATCGTCGAGCAGTATCGGGCTGCGGGCCAACCCATCGTCTACATTCACCGAACGGATCGCTATGGGTTCAAAGCCGGAGCGCTCGACCATGGTCTGAAGACCGCAACCGGCGAGTTTGTCGCCATCTTCGACGCTGACTTCGTACCGCCGCGCGACTGGCTGATGCAGGTCATCCATCACTTTGCCGAGCCGGAAGTCGGCATGGTGCAGACACGCTGGACGCACCTTAACCGCGACTACAGCTTTCTTACGCAGGTTGAAGCCATCCTGCTCGATGGTCACTTCGTGCTCGAACATGGCGGTCGCTCCCGCGCCGGAGTCTTCTTCAACTTCAACGGAACAGCAGGCATGTGGCGCCAGATCACGATCGGCGAAGCCGGTGGCTGGCAGCATGACACGCTGACCGAAGACACCGACCTCAGCTACCGTGCGCAATTGAAAGGCTGGCGCTTCAAGTATCTGCAGGACGTAGAATGTCCGGCCGAAGTGCCGATTGAGATGACAGCCTTTAAAACGCAGCAGGCGCGCTGGGCCAAAGGGCTGATTCAGACATCGAAGAAAATCCTGCCGAAGGTCTTCGAGAGCGACGTGCCCTTTCACACCAAACTCGAAGCCTGGTATCACCTGACGGCGAATATCAGCTATCCGCTCATGGTTATCCTCTCGACGCTGCTGATGCCTGCCATGGTCATCCGCTTCTATCAGGGATGGTTCCAGATGCTGCTCATCGACTTCCCGCTCTTCATGGCTTCGACTTTCTCGATCTCGTCGTTCTACCTCGTCTCGCAAAAAGAGCTTTACCCGCGCAAGTGGTATCGCACCTTCCTCTACCTGCCGTTTCTCATGTCGCTTGGCATCGGCTTGACCGTCACCAACACCAGAGCCGTTCTCGAAGCGCTACTCGGCATCAAGAGCTCATTCAAACGCACTCCGAAATATCGCGTGGAAAAGCGCGGCGAAAAATCCAAGGCGGCCAAGTATCGCAAACGCCTCGGCATCGTCCCGTGGATTGAATTGCTCATCGGCTGCTACTTCGCCCTCACGATCTGGTACGCCATCAGTAACGAGAACTATTTCACCGTGCCCTTCCTGCTGCTCTTTGTCGTGGGCTACTGGTATACCGGCCTGCTCTCTCTGCTGCAGGGCCGCTTCGAGCGCTGGCGCACAGGCGCGAACCTCGAAGAATCATCACCGAAGCCATTTCCTGTGGGCGTATAAACACCAGTTCATTCATTTTCGTATTTGCAGATTCCGAAGGCGTTGCTACGATGGGCTAATTCCCGGTCGCAGCAGGCTTTCTCCATCTATCCCTAAATTCTGGATGACGAATGATGAATGCTCGTGGTGTATCTATCGGCAGACGTTTTTTCTTTCTGGTTCCAATCCTTCTTGGTATGGTCGCCCCTTCCGTGAAAGCAGACAGCGTCGCAGGCCTGAGCCAGAGCTTCTGGACGTGGCGTGCCGCCGAGCAGCCCTTCACCAACGATGACATCCCGCGCCTCGACCGTCCTGCCAATCTCAAAATTGACTGGGCTCCGGCGACCATCGCTACGCGACGCAAGGACCTGACAGACTTCGAGAGCCGATGGAAAGCCCTCGCACCAGCGACTAGTGTTCCCATTGCAGAGCAAGTCGACTATCGCCTTCTCGGCTCCGCCATCGCGCGCGTCGACTGGGAGCTGAACATCAACCGCGAGTGGCAGCGCAACCCGATGTTCTATGTCGACCAGACCCTTGGCAGCGTCTTCATCCTTCTGTTGTCTCCGCCACCCTTCAACGCACAGCGCCAGACGGATCTCGTGGTCCGCATGCAATCGTTCCCGGTGACGCTGACGTCCGCACGCGAAAATCTCACCGACATGCGCAAACCATTCGCGCAGCTGGCCATCGACGCGCTCGATGATCTACCGCAGCGCTTCAACACCATGCTGACGGCGCTTACCCCACAGCTGGATCCGGCAACCGCGAAAGCTCTGAAGAACAGCGCACCGGCAGCTATCAGCGCACTTGAGTCCTATCGCGACTGGCTCAAACAGAAACTGCCCAGCATGCGCGAAGAGACCGCGATCGGCCGCGACAACTACATCTTCTTCCTGCGTAATGTCGCGCTGATGCCCTACACGCCAGAACAGCTGCTCACGATGAGCCGCCAGGAATGGGACCGCACGGTCGCTTTCGAGGCGTACGAAGAGGCGCGAAACACGGGCCTGCCCCCCATGCCCATTTTCCCCGACCAGCAGGCGCAGATCGAACGCGAACAAAAGAACGAAGCCGAGATTCGCGCGTTTCTTGGAGCGCGCCACATCCTTACGGTTCCTGCGTGGATGAAGCACTATCGCAACCTGCCGCTGCCCGCGTACGTTGAGCCTTTCGAACTCGGCGTGACCGATGATCTGACCGGCCCAACGCGCCTCGACCAGGACGGCACGAGCTATATCCGCGTGCCCAGCCTTTCGCTTGGTTACTTCAGTCTTTCCACCGCACGCGATCCGCGGCCCATCATCGTGCATGAAGGCGTGCCCGGACACTACTTCCAGCTCTGCCTCAGCTGGGCTAACACCGATCCCATCCGCCGTCACTACTACGATTCAGGAGCCAATGAAGGCATCGGCTTCTATGCTGAAGAAATGATGCTACAGGCCGGGCTCTTCGACGACTCGCCGCGCACCCGCGAGATCATCTACAGCTTCATGCGCCTCCGTGCCCTGCGCGTAGAAGTAGACGTGAAGCTGGCCATAGGCGAGTTTACGCTGGAGCAGGCCGCCGACTATCTCTCGAAAGCCGTTCCCATGGACCACGGCACCGCTCTCGGCGAAGCGGCGATGTTCTCGAGCACTCCCGGTCAGGCCATCTCTTATCAGATCGGCAAAATTCAGATCATGCGTCTGCTGGCCGACACACGCCAAAAAGAGGGAGAGAAATTTTCGCTCCAAGCCTTCCACGACTTTGTCTGGACGAACGGAAACGTACCGCTTTCACTGCAGCGGTGGGAAGTGCTCAATGATCCAAGCGATGTTCCGCCTGCGCCTGATTTCGCATCGCCTGCCCCGAACTAAACTCTTCTGAATCAAAGCAACGCGATAGTACACTCGTTGCTATGAAATCGTACTGTCGCGCACTGCTTGCCGTTGCGCTCTTGTTCGCCTGTGTGTCTCTGCACGCCCTCGATCGCCAATCCACCTCCGACTATCATGCACGCCGCGTCGCCCTTGCTGACAAACTAAACGGAGGCATCGCCATCCTCTTCGCCGCCGAAGAGCCGTCCATCGAATATATGGAGTATCGGCAGGACGAGGACTTCTACTACCTCACCGGATGGAACGAGCCCGGCGCGGCTCTGCTCATTCAGTCCCCACAGCCAGCGCAAGGCACTCGTCCCCCTCGCCCTTATCGCGAAATCCTGTTCCTGCCTACGCGCAACCTGCGCATGGAACTGTACACCGGAGTCAAGCTCGATGCGGCCACGCCCAACGCGCCGCAAACGGCTGGTGTCGATGAGGTGAAGCCTATGACTGATCTCGCACTTACCCTCAATCAACTCGCTACAGACAATCGCTCCATCATGTTCCACATCTGGTCTCAGTCCGACTCAGAACAGGCGAAGGCACTCATGTTATGGGCAGTGACAACTCTGGGCAGAAGCGATCCTCCACCGCTTCAAAACGTGGGCCCTCTTGTCACTCAACTGCGTGAGACCAAAGACGCGGGCGAGATGACGCTGCTTCACAAAGCATCGGACGCCTCCGTACAGGCGCAGTTCGCCATGATGAAGGCTGTTCATCCTGGACAAAAAGAGCGCACGGTCAACGGCATCATTATTGAAAAACTGATGGAGAATGGTTGCGAACGCCCGTCGTATCCTCCAATCGTCGGCTCAGGAGAAAAATCGACCGAGCTGCACTACTCCGAAAATGCCGGGACTATGCAATCCGGTGACGTAGTCGTTGTCGATGCAGCGGGCGAATATTCGATGTACGCATCTGACATCACCCGCACCGTTCCTGTTAGCGGACACTTCACCGCTCGCCAGCGTGAAATTTATGACATCGTCTTAGGCGCACAGAAAGCGGCTATGGAAGGCTTCGCCGCCGGTAAATCTCACCTGAATGACCCCCAGCACAAATATCCCGACTCGCTCGACACCATCGCCTTCAACTACATGAACGCGCACGGAAAAGACCTGCACGGAGAACCGCTCGGCAAGTATTTCATTCATGGAATCGGCCATTCGGTTGGCATCGACGTGCACGATCCCTATGACTACTCGCAGCCAATCCACAAAGGCACAGTCTTCACCATCGAGCCCGGAATTTATATTCCGGAAGAGAAAATCGGCGTGCGCATCGAAGACGTCTTCTACGCCGATCCTGACGGAAAGATCGAGTGCCTGACGTGTGCGTTGTCCAAAGACGCTGATGCGGTGGAAAAGGCCATGCGCAAGTAGCCATGCAGATTGCGCGCTCTTTTCTGGCGATCCTCGCAGGTTTCATCGCCATCGTTGGGCTCATGGGGATCGCCACCGCACTGCTGAAGCGCTTCGCTCCGGATCTCACGCGCGACGACGCTCCGCGCGATCCGTTCATCCTGGCAGTCAACGTTGGCATCGGTCTCGTCTGCGGGCTGCTCGGAGGCTACGTGACGGCTCGCTACGCGCAAGGCAATCCGCTGGTTCATGCGTTTATGCTCGCGCTGGTCGTGCTCCTGCTCGGGGCGATATCGGCCTTGCAGATGAAAGGCAAGCAGCCGGTTTATTACCTGATGGTGCAAACGATCATTCCTCCGCTGGCCGTGCTATCGGGCGGACTTCTGCGCCTCCGCCAGATGGGGCTTCCCTGGTAGAAAGCCTGTTGACGAGCCTACAGCCGCTTATGACGACACTACAAAGCGCGCCGGAACTGTAACGGTGTGGTGCGATACTTGGCCCGGAAGCGTAAAGAAAACGCGTGCTGACAGAAGCCAGAATTCCGCACCCAGAAAGCTCATCTGAGAGCCGAGGAAGCAACTGCGCCCCCGTTTCATCTGATGCTGCCTTGCTTCCGCAAACCTACTGGGATGCTGCCGCAAAAATCTACGAACAAGACTTTACAGAAACCCTTCTCGGGAAGCTGTGGCGAGATTCAGTCTGGCGAGAGATTGACGCCGCTTTCGTACCCGGACAGCGCATCCTCGAACTCGCTTGTGGAAGCGGAACCGACGCCCTCCATCTGGCCGGTAGAGGGGTTTCAGTCGTAGCCTGCGACATTTCCTCGCAGATGATTGAGATTGCTCGTCATCATGCGGCGGACAGCGATGTTGCCTCTCTCGTTGATTTTCATGTCCTGCCAACGGAGCAACTCTCGGAGCTTAAGACTCAAGGGTTATTTGATGGCGCTTTCTCGAATTTTTCCGGCTTGAATTGGGTCATGGATTTATCCCCGGTGGGGCAAGAGCTGGCGAATCGACTCAAACCTGGCGCTCGCCTTTATGTTTGTATGCTCGGTCGCTTCGCCCCTTGGGAGATGCTGTGGTTTCTGGCTCACGGAAACTGGAAGAAAGCTTTCCAAAGGCTTCATTGCGACAGCATTCGCTCAGCAAACGGCGAATTCGAACTGCAGCTACCCTCGCGGAGCCGTATCATCGAATCGTTTGCGCCGGACTTCCGGCTTCGCTCATGGAAGGGTATCGGAATCGCCGTGCCTCCTTCGTATATGGATCGCTGGTGCAGCAACTATCCCGGAGCAATGAAGGGCTTAGACTGGGTGGATCGTGCGATCAGCCGCGCCCCTTTATTTCGCAATTGGGGCGGATGCATTCTGTTTGAATTTGAGCGGACGACGATTCCCTAGTCTGAACCATTTAGCCGGCGGCAGAAGAGCGAACTCGCGTCTACTCTCCTGCACAACCGGAAGAAGCCATTCTCACCAGCGAATGCCAAATGTGACCGGAATCGTAGTAAAGGTCCCTGTGCCCTGCTGCGTAGCGGACGCCGATGGCGAATCGACCCACACATAGCGCGCCTCGGCAAAGAGCTTGGCCTTGCTGTCAGGACCGAACGCCTTCCACGTGACCCCTCCGCCGATGTTCATGCCACCCTGGTTGCTGGAGAAGTGGCCGATCACCGCGTTCTCAGTGCCCTCGTAGCAGAAGCCGAAGTAATCGCAATACAGCACCGGCACGGGCGTTGTGAAGGTCACTACCTTGCGGTAGAAGCCGCCGCCGCCGGTGAAATATCCTCCAAATCTGCCTGTGATCGGCAGATTGACTACGGGATCGATGGTGAACGACCAGACGCGCGTATAGCCACCTGGCGCGCCCACCGCAGCCAGCGTTGCGCCCGGAATTTTATTGTCGATGAATTGGTATTCAATCAGGGCGCCAAGCACTTTGTTGAAATTCCAACCCGCGCCGAGAGTGATATTGCCGCCATACGTGGAATACGTTGTCGCATCGCTTACCGGCGCATTGAATCCCCCGCCACCTACAAAGGCGACCTTACTCCACTTGCTTTCGTATGAGGGATACCGCGAGGCGGTCTGACCGTACTGCGGCGTGGGCGATGGACCTGGATCGGCCGCGAGCGAAGCGCCGTCGATGTCCTCGCCATTCAGGAACGATTTGTTTTCATCCGATGAGCTGACGGCCCCATGCGAGTCGTCCTGGGCCTTAGCAGTGATTGGAAGCGACGCCAAAGCAATCACAGATACAGCAATGGCGAAACGACGCAAGAATTTAAGCGAAGGACTGCAACTGGACACCATACATCCCTCAGGTGCGAGATTTTGGGGCTTCGTGGATTTACCCCTTATTCACTACAACCCCAGTCGGATGCTTTTGATTCGGTAAATGATGTATTTGCAGAAAAATACCCCTGCCCTTCCGCAACGAGAGAACCACGGAAAGCAGGGGCGATGTCCAGTTCCGATTTTTGTCTGCTCAGAGTACGCAGCTCAGAAACAATCGGATTTCCAAATTTTTATTGCTCGTCGAAAATTGTCCGCGCGATTAGTGAATATCGAACTGCTCCGGATGCAGCGCCGGATCGCTCTTGACGATGATCGTCTTGCCGATCATCTCTTCGATTTCATTCAGCCAGCGCGCATTGTTCGCCTTCAACGTCTTTACCACCTCAGGATGCACGCGAAGCAGCACATCGTTGCGCTCAAGGTGCTTCTGCATCTTGCGCATCTCGATGTAGATTTCGTTGCAGACCGTCATCGGGCTCTTGGTCATGCCAGTGCCCTGGCAGATCTCGCAGGGGACGCTCAACGTCCGTTCGAGCGACTGCTTGACCCGCTTGCGCGTGATCGCCACCAGGCCGAAGTCGTTAAACTGCAGCACCTTTGATGGCGCGCGGTCAGCCTTGAGAGCTTCTTCGAGCGCCTGCATGACTTTGTGCCGGTTCTTGCGCTCGTCCATGTCGATGAAGTCGATCACAATGATGCCGCCCAGATCGCGCAGGCGAATCTGGCGAACGATCTCCGGAATCGCATCGAGATTCGTCTTCAGGATCGTGTCTTCGAGACGCGCCGTCTTGCCGACATACTTACCGGTGTTGATGTCGATCGCGACCAGCGCTTCTGTCTGGTTGATGACGATCGATCCACCCGACTTGAGCCACACCTTCGACCGGAGCGCCTTGGTGATCTCGTCCTGAATGCCGAACTGCTCAAAGAGCGGCGTCTCTTTGGTGTAGAGCTTCACGCGCCGCACGAGCGAAGGCTGGAAGCGGTTCAGGAAGCGGACTACACGTTCATATTCCGTTTCGCTATCGACCCAGATCGTCGAGAAGTTGTCGCTCACCTGGTCACGCAGCACACGCTCGACAAGATTGAGGTCGTGATAGATCAGCGCGGGAGCCTTGCCTTCATCCGACCGCTGCTTGATGTCGTTCCACAAGCTGATCAGGAAGCGAAGATCGGCGCGGAGTTCGTCTTCGGTTGCCGAAGCGGCAGCCGTGCGCACGATAAACCCACCGGAGGCCGTTCCCTTCTCGCTGATCAGGATCCGCTTCAGGCGCTGGCGCTCGTCGTCCGAAGAGATTTTGCGCGATACGCCCACGTGATTCACCGTCGGCATGAAGACCAGGAAGCGTCCGGGAAGCGCGATGTGGCTGGTGATGCGCGCGCCCTTCTTGGCAATCGGCTCTTTGGCGATCTGGACCAGGATTTCCTGTCCCGGCTTCAGCAACTCGGTAATGACGGGCAGATCGGTGACCTGAGCCGAAGCGCGACGCGGCCCTCCACCACCCTGACGACGGCGTCCATGGCGTCCGCGTCCGCCGCCGCGGCGGCTGTCGCGATAGTCGGGACGGCGGCTTTTCGTCTCTTCCGTCTGTGCCGGCGAAGCATGCGCGTCGGCAGAGACTTCGTCTTCGCCCGCTTCTTCTTCCAGTTCTTCCTCGTCTTCTTCGAGTTCCTCGCCGAATTCCTGCTCATCCTCTTCTGCCTGTTCGGCAAGCGCACCCTCAGGACCAAAGTTCAGGCGCTGATTGATGTGCAGATCGCGCACCATCGCGCCCAGATCGGCGCCATTGATCTGGTGATCGAGCGTCTGTTCTTCCAGGTCTTCCAGATCATGTTCGTCGGCGTGGGCGTGGATAGGCTCGAAGTCGTATTCCTCTTCGTCAATGACCTCTTCTTCCAGAAGCCCCAAACCGGGAGCGAACCTGCGGTCATTCTCGGACTCCGTCTCGACCTCGACGGTCTCGCTGACGACTGTCTCCTCTGTTTGCGCCGCTTCCTCAGCTTCCTCATATTCCACGGCGAAAGAAGCTTCGGGGGCCGCCGGCTCAACCACTGGTTCTTCTGCAACTGTTTCCGTTACATATATCGGTTCGTCTTGCTGAGCTTCAGGAGCAGACTCCAAAATTGGCGCTTCTACAATGTGCGCTGTTTCTTCTAGCGGTGAAGCATGCTCCACCGCTTCAGCTTCTTCTACTAAACCCGAGACGCGATATTCGCTGGGAGCTGCTGCATCCACGCGATGCGATGCCGAGGCGTGCTCAGGCTCGTACTCGTGCACTTCCTCAACCGTCTCAATCGCTTCCGAATGCTCTTCCTTTTCGTGAACCAGCGTCACCGGCTCCGTGATCGCTTCCGGCTCTGCCACTACTTCGGGAGCAGCCTCGTGAACCGCGTCTTGGACCGGCTCAACCAAAGTTTCGACGACAGGTTCGTGTACGTCTTCATGTACGTGTTCGCTCACCGAGGATTCAACAACGTGCTCGGGTACAACTGCCTCGGGAAAGGCTTCGCGCGCTTCCGCCTCTTCCACCGCAGGTAGAGAAGGAACAACCGCAGCAGCTTCGCCTGCCGGCACGACAGCTTCTTTGCGCTCGTTGCGGCGCGACCGCGATTCGCCGGGAAGCAGCGTGCCGCCATCCCAGTCGATCGGCCCTTCGATCAGAGTGGAAGGCTTTGATGTGAAATTCGTCTTCGCCGGAGCAGCCGCGGTCGATGCCTTCGGCTCCGTTGCAGCAGGCTGGCCTCCGTACTTCGACAGGGATTCGCCCGGCAGCAGAGTGGGAGTGCTGGCAGCAGAAGGCGCGGCAAAACTTGCCGGAACTCTGCCCGGAGCCTGTTCGGGCAGCGCAACCGGCTCAGCCGAGATGCTCTCTTCTACCGCCTCCGGCGATTCAATGTGTCCACTGCCTTCCCGCGATTGCTGTGGACGGCCATCCCGTCCGCGGCGGCCGCGACGGCCACGCCAGCGGCGCGTGCCCTCCGGAGCTGCCTCACTCGAGCTGTGCTCGTGTGCATGCGTATCACCAGCGCTCTCTGCCTCTTCCTCCTGAACTGGCCGCGCCTCGCGACGCGGTTCCCGAGGCTGCTGCGATCCTCCGCCAATGTGCTCGAAATCAGCGGCGTCGCCCTGCTCTTCGAGGAAATCCGTGACGTAGAGAAAGGCGTCGCGCTCCAGACCCAGATCGACAAATGCCGATTGCATGCCTGGCAGGACGCGTGTGACCCGGCCTTTGTAGATGGAACCCGCGAGGGTATATTCGTTTTCGCGCTCGTAGTAGATTTCCGCGAGCTGATCGTCTTCTAAAATGGCAAGCCGCGTCTCATGCGGCGTGCTTGATATGCATATTTCCTTTGACATGCTTGCCTCTCTTGCCCGGCAGCTCTTGCTAGAGCCTGGGGCAGCGGACGAAGCAGATCAAACCGGAAAGCCGGACGAGACCAGAGATGACAAAGAGATGGCCGGTACCCACATGAATTCCAGACGTCGCCCACACCCGGGCGGAGATCCGTGAAAGAGATGGGATATTTTCGGGAGGCTATCTGGGCGCAAAGAGTTTGTGACCGCTTCAACCAATCCGTTCGGCGGGGCCGTTACCCGTCTCAGCGCGCTCATTCTGATCCTGACCGGCCCGGTGACCCACCACGGCCGGCTAAATGTTAACTTCCTTTAAACTTCCTAAATGGTGCCGCCCATAGGCGGAACCCTACCAAACTTTTCGCCCTCAGTTCACAAACCGGTTCATGCGGACATTCATCACCATGCCCAGAGCCAGAAAGGTGAACAGTACCGAAGATCCGCCGTAACTCATTAACGGTAAAGGAATTCCGGTGACTGGCATCAGCCCAATCACCATGCCGATATTGACCGCGATCTGGAAGATCAAAACGGCCACCACGCCCATCACAATGAGCGTTCCCGGCAGGTCCGCGGCTGTTTGAGCGTTTTGAATCAAACGCATCAATATCAAAAAGTATAGCAGCAAGACGACCATCGCGCCGATAAAGCCGTGTTCCTCGCAAAAAGCGGCAAAAATAAAGTCCGTATAGGGAATCGGCAGGAAGTCGCCCTGCGTCTGCGTCCCCTTCGTGGCACCGCGCCCAAAAACCCCGCCATCGCCCACCGCAATAAGCGACTGGCGAATCTGGTAGCCGGTGCCGCGGGGGTCGTCATCCGGGTTCATAAAACTGGTCAGGCGAGCCTTTTGATAAGGCTTGAGCACTTTGCCGCTCTTCCAGACAATTCCGACCGCCAGTAACCCGACCAGCAGGATGATCCCGGCCTTCTTCCAATCGATGCCACCCAGAAATAGCCCCACGAGCAGGATCGGCGAATAGGTCAGCGCTGTGCCCAGATCAGGCTGCTTGAGCACCAGCAGCATGGGCACGCCCACCATCACCATTGCCTTGAAGATGTCCTTCCAGGACAGCTCCCTGCCGGCAAGTCCGACAAAATAGCGGGCCACGGCGACAATCAGCACCAGCTTCACCCATTCCGATGGCTGAAAGTGGATGCCCCCTGGCAGCTTGATCCACCGCCGCGCCCCCAACACCTTGGTTCCCACAACCAGCACGGCAACAAGCGAAAACACGCAAAAGCCATAGATCCAGTGAACGAAGTCGACGAGGATGTGGTAGTCGATCACTGAGAAGATGAACATGGCCGCCAGTCCGCCGACCAGCCAGAGGATCTGCATCTTGTGGAAACCGACGAACTTGGTATGCAGCGTCGCGCTGTAAATTTCCAGGATGCTGATGACAGAGAGAATCAGCACGAACCCAAGCAAGGTCCAGTCGAAATCGCGAAATGAAAGGAAGCGGCGCATCTATTTAATTCCCGGCGGCATAGCAGCCGCCAGCGTGCCTGGTTTTACCGGAGGCACAGTCAGATAAAAGTGGCCGCCCCACATTTCTGCCTGATCACCCTTGGGCGCCACCACCTGTTTTCCGCCAAAAACCTTCGGATCGGTTGGATTGTCCCAGAGCGCACCCACATCGACCTTCGCAGGAGCCTTGGCGATCAGGTTGTTTTCCAGTCGCCGCTGCTTGTTTACATAGGCCTCAATGACACGCGCCGCCAGACGTCCGGCCAGTTTGCCGTGCTCACCCGCTTCGAACAGAATGCAGACCACAATGTCAGGATTGCGCCGCGGCGTGAATCCAACAAACCACGCATTATCTTTCACGGAATGGGAGTGCCCCAGCCGCGCAGCCAGCGCGTTGCTCATCGTCTGCGCGCTGCCCGTCTTGCCTGCGAAATCAATGCCCTCAAGATGCGCGCTCGGATCAGTACCGGCAGGGCTCATCACTAATGCCATCGCGTCGGTGATCGTCTCCCAGCTATCCGGATCGATCTGTATTTCCTTGTCGCCGGAACCGGGAAAGGTGTCATACATCGCTTTCCGGTAGTCAGCGGGAAGCTCATCCGGAAAAACCACATGCGGGCGCTTCATGATTCCGCCTGAACCTATCCCGGAAATAGCCCGAGCCATCTGCACCGGAGTCGCTGCTACAGCGCCCTGCCCGATTCCCACCGATGTGACCTCGCCTGCGTACCATTTCTGGTGAAAGGTCTTCATCTTCCACTCTGCCGATGGCATCACACCCGCAACCTCGTTCGGCAGGTCGATCCCAGTCCTCTGACCGAGGCCGAGTGCATGGGCCCACTTAGCAATCTTCTCAATTCCGAGCTTCGCCGCGAGCGTGTAAAAGAAGACATCGCAGGACTGAAAGATGGCCTTGTGAATATCGACTTCCCCGTGTCCGCCATGCACCCAGCACTTCTGGTACGTCCCGAACAGACTGACGCCACCCGAGCAATGCACCTTCATATCCTGGGCAACACCTTCTTCGAGGCCCGCCAGCGACATGATGATCTTGAACGTCGATCCCGGCGCGAGCTGCGCCTGGATCGCCTTGTTCAGCAGCGGATGCTCCGGATCCGTAATCAGCTTGTTCCACTCGTCGCGCCCGATGCGAACCGCGAAATCATTCGGATCGAAGATGGGTCGGCTGACCATCGCGAGCACCTCGCCCGTATGCGGGTCCATCGCGATGATCGCGCCGTTGCGATCGCCCAGTGCATTCTCGGCCGCGCGCTGAATGTCGATATCAAGCGTCAGTTTCAGGCTCTTGCCCGGCACAGCGTGTTCGGTGCCCAGCTTGCCCACTTCGCGGCCGTGGCTGTCCACAACCACATCCTGCGAGCCGTCCTGCCCGCGCAAAAGCGAATCGTATGACTGCTCAATGCCCGACCGGCCCACCACATCGCCCGGCTCATAGTAGGCATATTTCGGGTCGTTATTCAGCATGTCCTCGCTGACCTCGCCCACGTAGCCGATCACATGCGCGGCAAATCCGTCTTTGGGATAAAGCCGCCGCTGTTCCTCAACTGTCTCCAGCTCGGGAAATTCGTCGCGATGCGCATCCAGGAACTCCTGCTCATCCGGCGTGATGTCCTGCTTCAGCGGTAGCGGCTGATATTTCGGCGCGGTCCGATACTTTTTGAGAATCGCCTCGATCTGATCGACTGTCATATTCAGGCCGCGCGCGATGACCGGCAAATCGGCCATGTAGTCATGGCCCTGCTCGCGCACCAGGAAGCACGAAACCGAAGGATAGTTGTCTACAAGCAGCCGTCCTTCGCGGTCAAAGAGCTTGCCGCGCGGCGCAAGAATCGGGACCTTGCGGATGCGGTTGGCTTCGGCGAGCGCATGGTAGTTCTCCGCGCCTACCACCTGCAGCCGCCACAGCCCAAAGACCAGAATCAGCAAAATGCCAACGATCACATATTGAATGACCGTCAGCTTGAAGCCGGGCAGCTTTTCTTCGCGGTTCAGCATAACGTCGCTTCTAATCCTTAAGAATACTCAAAAATCTAGTACTCCTTACGTTTCGCAAGATCGAGCAGAGAGAACAGAATCACGCCAACAACAGTGCAGATCGCAGCGCGAATCAGTTCGTGAACCCAGCTCCACGCATACGGCTGCGCCAGCAACCGCCGCACCAGCAGCCAATACATCCCGCTGTGCAGAAACACGAAGCCGAAGGTCAGCAGAGCGCGCGTGCCGTGGTTCTCCGTATCGATGCGTACGCCCAGCGAAGCCGCCAGATAACCGATGATCGACTTGCAGATGCCGAAGATGCCGAGCGGCTGGCGCGTAAGCGCATCCTGCGCTATTCCGATAATCCCGCCCGCTATCGTTCCGGTAATCGGGTTTCTCTGCGTAATCGCGAAGTAGATCGTCACCAGCAGAGGCAAGTCGAGAATGTCGAAACGCTGAAAATGTAGCGAAACGAACGACTGCAGACCCAGCGCCAGCAGCGGCACCAGGATAAAGACGATCAGCGGATAAGGCGGGAGCTCAACATCGCGACGGGATGCTGCAATGAGTCTGGCCATTACTGCCGGCCTCCCTGCGGTTGAGTCTGCGCAGGCGTCGCCTGCTGCGGTTGCGGCTTCGGCTTCTGCAACATGGTCGGCGGCGGACGACTGCCGTCATCCGGCACCAGCTCGGGGCTCTTACGCTGAGCAGGCTGCGTACCTGGAGCCTGTTGCTTCTGCGCCGCCGGAGCCTGCTGTCCGGAATTTGTCGTCGAAGCAGGCGTCGTGGTAGCGGACTTCTTAGCCGCCGAAGGCAGCGGGCCGTCCACAATCACTTTCGTCTTCACTTCCGGAGTCGCCCCGTCGCCAGAACTCGCGGCTGGCCGAGGCGTTGCGGCATGTACGGCGGCCGTGCCAGTAGGAGAAGTCCCAGTTCCGATCGCTGTATGAGTCGTGGAACTCGCGGCCGGCTTTGTTGGAGTCGTCGTACTGCCACCGGCAGTGGTCGTCGAGTGCGTTGCCGCTCCAGGCGCAGCACGGTTCCCAGCGGCACTGTGCACAGCTGGTCCATTAGCAGAAGTAGACGAGCCGTTGGCCCCTGCTTCAGGCGGAGTTACCGTGCCGCCGCCAGCAGTGGTCGTGGCATGAGAGGAAGTCGCCGGCATAGTTGCCGTCGGTGCGCGATCGGCTGAGGTTGCCGCAGCATGGGTGGATGTCGTTGTCGAAGCTGAGGCTGGACGGGCGGTCATCGAAGCCGGAGGACGGCTCCCGTCGTCAGGCACCATTTCTGGCTTTTTCTTTGGCGCTGCCACTGCTGTCTCTGTCGCATCGCCGTTATCAGGGGCGCTGGCAGGCGAAGACGCATGCGGCTTCGGCGTGCTGGCGGTTATGGAGCCCGTCCCTTCAGATTGCGGAGCAAGCCTCGCCCCCGGCGTCAGACTGGCTGCCGTAGGAGTCGTGCTGGGCGTAAACCTGTCAGGATGCAGCGCCGACGGTGGCCGCATGGGCCGTGCAATGCCCTCGCCCTCGGCGTCGGCCGAATCGTCGCTGTTCTCATCATCTGTCTTCGGCGAGTCGGGATCGACGCGGCTTGGCAGCCGCTCCGCCAGGATTTCAGACGCCCTCAGCTGCTCGGAATCCGCCGCCGCCTCACTCTGAATCATGTCCAGCTTCTGCTTGGGTGTTACCACGTCGCCCATGTTGGTGATGACCAGAACCTCTTCCAGCTGGGCGAGATTCGCCGCTGGACGAATGACGACATCGACCAGCGGATCGTGGTCGGGATCGGTAGAGACGCGGTCCACCACGCCCACCGAAAGGCCGCGCGGAAAAATCTGGTCGCCCCCGCTGGTAATCACCGGCTCGCCCGCCTTGATGCGCTCGTCCGGCATCACGTTGACGACCTGCGGTTGCCCGACAGCATTGCCGCGCAGGATGCCGCGAATACGTGTAGTCGCCAGAATGACGCCGGCGCCGCTGGTGGGGTCGGTAATCTCAAGCACCTGGCTGGTATGAGGAAAGACTTCGCGAATCCGCCCGACGATGCCGTCCGGCGTAATCACCGGCATGTCCACACCCACGCCATCTTTCGACCCTTTATTGATCGAAAGGATGCGCGATTGCTCGGTACCCGACGTGCCGATGACTTGCGCCGGCGTCGTCTGATAAACGTATTTTTCCTTGAACGCCAGCAACTGCTGCAGCCGCTGCCCCTGGCGCGCGTCTTCTATGATGCCGCCTTCTTCAATGCGAAGGCGCTGCAACTCTGACTGCAAGTCCTTATTCTGCTGCCGTACGTGAATCAGATCGAGATAGTTGTCCCAGACGCCGAGGATACTGCTGCCAAGCCAGTGCACTAGCCGCTCCGGCGGCGACACCAGGCTAATCGCCCAGTACCGGATCAGGCGCACGCCACCGGCATCCGGCTGCGCATGCTCTTTCGGCAGCGGCCGGCGCACCTGTATGGCGACCCCGATCACCTGCGCCAAAAGCACCGCGATCAGGACCAGGGCGTTCTTATAACGGCTGAAGAAGGATTCCATGGTGATGATGCCTGGTGCTCAGGCGCGATTTACGGCCTGAATCTGCACAACTAGTCAATTTTGATCTTACGCAGCAAACGGAAGTCGCTGAGCATTTTTCCCGTGCCCAGAACCACGCTGGCTAACGGATCGTCGGCGATGGAAACCGGCAGTCCGGTCTCTTCGCGAATACGCTTGTCGAGATTCTTGATCAGCGCGCCGCCGCCGGTCAGCACAATGCCGCGATCGCTGATATCGGCGGAAAGCTCGGGCGGCGTCCGCTCCAGCGCCACGCGAATCGCATTCATGATCGTCGAGATACACTCGCCCAGCGACTCGCGTATCTCGCTGTCGTCGATGGTGATCGTCTTGGGCACGCCCTCAATTAGGTTGCGCCCCTTGATCTCCATCGTCAACGGCTTTTCCAGCGGATACGCGGAGCCAATCTCCTGCTTGATCTGCTCGGCTGTGCGTTCGCCAATCAGCAAATTGTATTTGCGCTTGAGGTAGTTCATCACCGCCTCATCCATCTGGTTGCCGGCCATGCGTACCGACCGCGAATAGACGATACCAGCCAGCGAAATCACGGCGATATCGGTCGTTCCGCCACCGATGTCGACGACCATGTTGCCGGAAGGCTCAGTAATCGGCAGACCCGCGCCGATCGCCGCCACCATCGCCTGCTCGACAAGAAAAACCTCGCTAGCCTTGGCGCGATAGGCCGAGTCCTCAACCGCGCGCTTTTCCACTTGCGTAATCTCAGACGGCACGCCGATCACGATGCGCGGATGTACCAGCATCTTGCGGTTATGCGCCTTCTGAATGAAGTAATTCAGCATCTTTTCCGTGATTTTGAAGTCGGCAATGACGCCATCCTTCATCGGCTTGATGGCAACGATGTTGCCGGGCGTGCGGCCCAGCATCTCTTTGGCTTCTTTGCCGACCGCCTCGACCTCGCCCGTGTTCTTGTTGATGGCGACAATCGAGGGCTCATTCACCACAATGCCCTTACCCCGGGCATAGACGAGCGTGTTGGCAGTGCCCAAATCAATGGCCAGGTCACTGGAAAACATACTGAACAGCGAGCGCAGACCGTGCGACCGCGAAGAGCGCGAAGAGAAACCGTTCGATGACATGAAGAGGATGCTTTTATAGGGACTTCACCCTATTGTAAGGCCATGAAGCATTTGCTGCACCGAAGGGACGCGTGGATTTCTTAGGTTTTTCTGGTGACGGAAGTGCGAGGGCCCCTGAGGGCACACTCAGGACTTCACCCAAACTTTCTTGCTCGCCAGGTATGGCAGCATAGCTATCTCGGCAACGGAAGGCAGCGGATCCTTGAGGCAAAACATCGACTCGGTGCGAGTATTCCTTAGCGATTTCCAATATGCACGCAGACTCAGTTCGCCGCTGCAAAAATCCGAGACCGCCGTGGGCAGGTCGGTTACCGCGCGAAGCCAGCCCACTCCCGCTCGCCCCCTGCTAGGTGCGACAAATTCCCCCACCTGGTCGGCATACAGGAGATAAGGGAAATCAACTCCCGCGGGCGCACCCAGGCTGTGGAATCCCCATGTGCGCGCGTTTACATCCAGCAGCTTCAGCTTTCCGTCCCGCGGATCCAGCTTGAATTCGATTTCAACCAGCCCGTAGTAATCGATCGCCCTGAGAAAACGCTTCGCAAGACGTTCAACCCCCGGTTGCTCAATCGTCTCAACATAAGTAGCGGCCCGGCCAAACTCCCGAGGGTGCTGTCGCATCCTGCAGGCAACCAGCGTACTTTGCGCTAGGCCATTCCGCCAAAAGGCGCAGTAGGAGTATTGCTGGCTCCCGCCGCCCGGGATGATCTCCTGGATCAAAATCTCTTCGATTCCGATTTTCTCTGCGGCTTTGCGATACAACGCGTGCAGTTGTTCAGGAGTCTCCGCCCGCCAGGCCTTCGCCCCGGTGGCGTAGAAGAAATTTTCCTTGATTGCAGGTTTGATCGCCAAAGGTAAACGGCCGTACAGGCAAGGAAGATCAGCCTCACTCTGGACGGTTAGGGTCTGAGGACACGGAATCCCAAGCCTTTCCGCAAGCTCATACGTGTTGGCCTTGTTCGCTGCCCATCGCGTGGTGCTCCAGGGCGGCGTGGTCACGCGAAAATATTCAGCAAGTCGGTCACGGTGACGGGCGAAAGCCGCAACAGTCTCATCCCGTGTCGGAAAAAGTACCCAACCCTTGAGGCCATAGCGTCGCCCAACTTCGATCACCGTTTCGACGGTCCTGCGTTCATCGCGCAGATCTTTCACTCGCACAACCCGGCTTGCGTATCGGGAAAAATGCGACGCTGAATGCTGGTCGTCGATGATACAGACCGGAATACCGCGTCGGCCCAGGCTGCGGGCCACGCCAAGCCCCGGATGCTCGCCGCCAATAACGATCGCGCCAACCCCGCCCGAAGCTGGCCCAGCGGACGCTGCGGGAGGGATCACACGGGAAAGGCTCATCGACCATTCCTCGCAATGTTCGCCGTCAGTTCACGCGATGCGAACTCTGTCCCCGCCACAAAATTGAGCAAAGGGCCGAAGCTCCGGGCCGAAGTTGCGCCGATAAAATGCAGGCCGGGCACAGAGCTGCGGAAGCCCCTGCTGAGCCGGGGAAAGCCATCAAACTGCTCAATGGCCTGCGTAAGGTCCGGGGGAAGAAACTCGTACTTCGATATATTCACTTTGTATCCGGTTCCGAGCACCACATGGTCGACGCAGCGCTTGCTGCCGTCATCGAGCAGTAGCGCGAGTTCGCCCGCATGCTCTTGCACCCTGGTAACGGTGCGGTCGGTTGTGATTTTCACCTTCGCCAGCCGCGCCGGCAGCCATCTGGAACCTGCCGACCGAATCGCCCTCGTCCGGATGCGATCGCGCAGTTTCAATGGAATGCGGGATACCAGATTGGGATACGCCACCAGGCGGCTGATACCAACCGGACCCACGTCGTGTGACGAATAAAGCAACGACGAAACAGGACCCATGCGATGCAGCCAGGGATGTTGGCCAATCCACTTGATCTCCTGCTGACGGGCGATGATCTCCACCTCGGCGTTCGCTTCATGCAGAAGAGCCGCCGTTTCCAGAGCACTCTGTCCGGCTCCAATCACCACAACCCGCTTGCCGCTAAACCTTCGTACGTCTCGTAGTTCATAGCAATGCGTCGCCTGTTCCGGAGAAAGAGGCTCGAACACTGCAGGCTTCTTCCTGAATGGACCGACTCCGGCGGCCACCACGACGCGTTTTGCGCGAAGCTCCTCACCGTTTTGCAAGGTGAGCCGGAAACGGCCTTGCTCCCGGCGGACGCGCAGAACTTCCCTCTGGTCTAGATCCCCGTCCAATTGGTGCCGAAACCACTTGCCGTACTCGACAAAAGTATCGAGAGGCAGAGGCGCCTGAGGCTGCTTCTTAGCGACGGCCTCGTAGCCCTCCAGCGTGAATGCGCCTTCGGGATCGGAGAGATTGGAGGCAACTCTCGGCGAACGCAACAGCATTCCCTCCGGCATCTTGTTAGCCCAGAAGGCCATCGGTTCTCCAAAAACCCGCACTGCCATGCCTTTCGACTTCAGGTGAACTCCCGCCGAAAGCCCGTACGGGCCGGCTCCAACAATAGCAACATCACAATCCGACGATTTACCGTTTTTCAACATACAACCTCAGCCCCCTCCAGATTCCATTCCTGCTTCGCAACGCTATCGCTTGTTGTCGACTTCCCATCCACCGTAAGAACAAGGCGGCCATTCTCCTCGCTCGCATACGCGAGCGAGGCCCGTTCCTTTCCGTCGCCGACAATCTTCCAGCCGTGACGGTCTTTCGCTAACCTCATCCTCGATCTCTGCCTCCACCAGCGATTCACTTCCCCCGGCTTCGCGATCCAGATGTCCTGCTCTTCCCGTAAACGGGACAGATGATCCAGCAGCTTGTGATACACCGCCAGCTCGCGCGGCTTCCTGACATAATCCGGATGCACAATGAAACTCATGCACCCGTGTTTTCGCAGGATGATCTCGGTTTGCTGCTTCCACAGATCGATCGAGTAGTCGTTGAGAATGTGAAACAGCGTGTAGTCCTGAACCGTAGTCACCGGAATCTCAAGAACGTCACCCACGAAATACGGCATCACGGTACAGCAGCCACCTCGTTGCGGATCAAGATGCGCCACGTTGGGTACGGACATGTCATAGGAGAACTCCAGCGCATCGAACCACCGCTGATTCCTGTATAAAACCGCCGCACGAAATCCCTCTGCGCCAAAGTGCTTTCCGTAAGCATTGATCTTCGCTACGCGCTCGACGAATTGCTCCCGATTCGAAAACAGTTGGCCGTCATGGTTGAGATCGTGAACGACAATCTCGAATCCGCGCTCGCGAATCGAATCGAGGAATTCGCGGTCTACCTCGTAGCGTGATTCCGGAATAATTTGAAACGACGACTTTATGCCGAACGCGTCGTCGATATCCATCAAGCGCTGACATAGTTTTTTCCCACCCGCTGTCTCCACGTCGTGCGTCATGATGGCGCAGCCTGAGGCGCCCTGCGGCCAGAACCAGATAAACGGAATCCTCTCCAGGCCAGTTGCTCTGAGAGTGAGCAGCATCAACTGCTCTTCCAGATTGTCCACCGAGCAATCCACCGGCCACCGTGGAAACGCAAGCTTCTCCCACCCTCTCAGGCGAAACCGCTGCAAGTGCTTTCGTAAGGTGACTGGTAGCGCAGGCCGCAACAAATAATAGATATTCAACAACGCAGACGACGGGCCCTCACGCCAGTTGCCGGCATAAAGCTCCCCCTGCAGGTTGTCGATGATCTGCGATGGATCGAAAGGCAGGTGGACCTTTCCATCTTCTATGGCAACGTCATTCAGCGCATCGTGAAGAGACTCGGTTGGGATCGCCGCAGCCTGTTGCCGGGAGTGGCTGCCGTAGCATGTGGACTCCTGCCCAAACAGGAAGTAACCTCTGGCTTCGGTCAGGTCCCCCGCGAACGACTGCGGAACATGCCGTTGGCTGCAACGGTAGTACCGCGTCATGGAGTGATTCATCAGCGTGCGAGCCCCCCTGGTTCTCTATCGACCGTGATAAGGGGGACCCGGCTGGAATCGATGCTGCTAAAAAGCAGCAACTCCTCAAGCGTGTTTAAAATGTACCCTGTCCTGCGTCTTTTGTTTATGCCCTTGAAGTCACGTTGCCTGATTACTTTTGTGACGACCGATGAATTTCCGAAGAACTGCGCCCGCACTCCCGCCGATCCCCGGGGGCATGCAGCATTCGCTGCGATACTGTATCTTGGTAGGTTTGGCTCTATCTCGCATTCACGAAAGCAGATTCCATGTCACACAAGCTTTACAAAAACCTCATCGGCGGCGAATGGGTCGTCTCGAAGACCGGCAAGACTTTCCTGAACATCAATCCCGCCGATAAAAACGACGTCATCGGAGAGTTTCAGTCTTCAGGTGCAGATGATGTTGACTCCGCGGTAGCCGCTGCCGAAGCAGCTTACAAAACCTGGCGGCTCGTCCCGGCTCCGAAGCGTGCTGAAATCCTCTACCGCACTGGTCAATTGCTGGAGCAGCGCAAAGAGCAGTACGCGCAGGAGATGACCCGCGAGATGGGTAAGGTCATCGCAGAGACGCGTGGCGACGTGCAGGAAGCCATCGACACGGCTTACTACATGGCCGGCGAAGGCCGTCGTCTTTTCGGACAGACCACGCCCTCCGAGTTGCAGAACAAGTTCGCCATGTCCGTGCGCATGCCCGTCGGCGTCTGCGGTATGATCGCGCCCTGGAACTTCCCCATGGCCATTCCCTCGTGGAAGCTCTTCCCTGCGCTCGTCTGCGGCAATACCTGCGTCATCAAGCCCGCGGAAGACACTCCGCTCTCGACTTTTAATCTTGTGCAGACGCTCATCGATGCGGGCCTGCCCCGTGGCGTCGTCAACATCGTCACCGGGTACGGCCCTGATGCCGGAGCACCCATCGTCTCGCATCCCGGAGTGCGCGCGGTGTCGTTTACTGGATCAAGCGAAGTAGGCCGCATCGTCGGCCAGACCGCAGCCGCGAACTTCAAGCCCTGCTCGTTAGAGATGGGCGGCAAGAACGCCATGATCGTCCTTGATGACGCCAACCTCGACCTCGCCCTCGACGGCGCGCTCTGGGGAGCCTTCGGCACCGCGGGCCAGCGCTGCACCGCGACCAGCCGCATCATTCTGCACAAGAAGATAGCCGCCGAGTTCACGGAAAAACTCGTCGCCCGAGCCAAAGCTCTCAAAGTCGGCAACGGCCTCGACGAGTCGATCGAAATGGGCCCGCAGATCAACGAGCAGCAGATCGAAACGTCGACGAAATACTGCAAGATCGCGCAAGACGAGGGCGCAAAGCTGCTCTGCGGCGGCACGCGTCTTACCGAAGGCGCATACGCCAACGGAACCTTCTTCGCGCCTACGGTCGTCGCCGGAGTCAAGCCGAACATGCGCATCGCGCTGGAAGAAGTCTTCGGCCCGGTCGTCAGCCTGATCGAGTGCGGCAACTTCGACGAAGCCCTCGACATCGCCAACGGCATCCAATACGGACTCTCGACGGCGCTCTACTCACGCGATGTGAACCACGCCTATCGCGCCATGCGCGACCTCGAAGCCGGCATCACTTACATCAACGCCCCGACCATCGGCGCCGAAGTCCACCTGCCCTTTGGCGGCGTCAAGCAGACCGGCAACGGCCATCGCGAAGGCGGCACCGGCGCGCTCGATTTCTACACTACGTGGAAATCGGTCTACGTGGACTATTCCGACAAACTGCAGCGTGCACAGATCGACTAGGAATTAGTGAGGGCCCATAGGTGTGCGCCCTCACTTCGCGGGAACAGGCTCCTTTACGTGCATCGCCTTGCCCAGCACTCGCTTCTCCACCCATCCGCGCACCTTATCGGTCCTGAACTCCGTCAGGCTCGCAACAACATACGCATACCCAATCACGAGCAACAACGCACCCAGCCCGTAAATCAGATGCCGAGCATCCGGCTGCCATCTCGCTTCGCCTGCCATCAGCGCTGTCAGCAAAACAAGAAACGGAACATGCACCAGATAAAGCGTGTAGGAAAACCGCGCGCCCACACGAACAAGATGCACGCCGGCATTTTCCCGCGCGGCGCTCCTGGCGCCAAGCAGCAGCCAGATGAGGACAAACGTTGCCGCTCCGAGAATGTAATCCGACAGCGTGCCCTGCACGAGGGTGGTCTTCGCCAGGAAAAACAGCAGCGGGACATAAAGCACCGTCGCCAGCGTGCGCACTGCAGTGCTGCTGCGCGGAGCTGGAATCACAGCCAGCAGCGTTCCCAGCAACCACAGCGGAAACAGCAGCAAAATTCCTCGTCCGACAAACCCCGCGCAGACCATGAAGGCAACAATATTCAAAATCCGCGTGCCCATGTTCGTCCCTCTGCGCAGCGCCAGAACCGCACACGGGAAAAGCACGTAATACCAGAACTCATTGGCCAGACTCCACATCGGACCGTTGCTACCGAAGGTCGGCACGAGAATCGTCTGCAGAAAAAATAAGTTCCCAAAGAAAACGGGCAGATGCAATGACTGCGCAATGTCGCCCATCATATGCGTGCCCGTCTGCCCCGCATACAAGGCCGGAGCAAGATACAGACGCACACCGAGATTATCGAGCAGCGCACCCAGCACCAGCGCCGGAACAAGAACTATCCAGAGGCGCACAATCCGATGCGTGAGGTAGAGCTTCCAACTCCACTCGCTACGCTGCATAAGCCGGAAAACGCTGCCGCTAATCAGGTAGCCGCTCAGCACGAAGAAAATTACTACCGCCTGATGACCGGCATCGGTCACGACATACGGAACAGCGAACAACGACCTGTGCGCCGCGATCTGACCGTAGTTCACATAAAGCAAGTTGCGCCAATGCTCCAGGCACACGAGCAGCGCAGCTATGGCGCGCACCAGGTCGAGCAGTACCGAGGCGCTCGTGCTGGTGAACGGTATGCGAGAGAATGAGTTCATCAGGCTACTTCTACTCTACAAAGATCGTCACGTTTTTTCCTGCTCACCGCGCAGTAATTTAGGCCTCTGGCCGTCGAGAAGGCCGCGTGCGGTATTCTTGTTAGTTTGGAAGATGAAAAGACCGGCTTGATTGAAGATCTTGATTAAAGACATAGATCAACCGTTGAGGCGATGCGAATGATTATCGGAGTACCAAAGGAAGTCAAAGATCTCGAGACCCGCGTCGGAATCACCCCAGCCGGCGTCAAGGCACTCACTGAATCCGGACACACCGTACTCGTCGAAACCCACGCCGGCGACCTGTCCGCCTTCACCGACGACGAGTACCAGTCTGCCGGCGCGGAGATCGTCGGCTCGGCCCACAATGTCTGGGGCAATGCCGACATGATCGTAAAAGTGAAAGAGCCCGTCGAAAAAGAGTACGTCTTCTTCCACGAGGGACTTGTGCTCTTCACCTATCTCCATCTCGCGCCCATCCCTGATCTCACCGAACAGCTCCTCACAAAGAAAGTCACCGGCATCGCCTACGAAACCATTCGCGACAGGGCAGGCACATTGCCGCTCCTCACTCCCATGTCCGAAGTTGCGGGCCGGATGTCCGTGCAGGTCGGCGCGTCGTATCTCGAAAAAGAAAAAGGCGGCCGCGGTCTTCTGCTCGGCGGCGTACCCGGCGTGCCACCGGCAAACGTCTGCATCATCGGCGGGGGCATCGTCGGCACCAACGCGGCGAAGATCGCCGTAGGCATGGGCGCAAAAGTCACTATCGTTGATCTCAACCTCAACCGCCTTCGCGAACTCGACGACATCTTCAACGGAAAGCTCTTTACTCTCGCATCCAATTCCTACAATATCTCCCGCACCGTGCAGGAAGCCGACCTCGTCATCGGCGGCGTGCTCATCCCCGGCGCAGCCGCTCCCAAGATCGTCACCAAGGAAATGGTCGCGAAGATGAAGAAGGGCGCGGTCATCGTAGACGTGGCCATCGACCAGGGCGGATGCATCGAAACAGCAAAGCCGACGACACACAGTAACCCGTCCTATGAGGTCAACGGAGTCGTTCACTACTGCGTTACGAATATGCCCGCTGCCGTGCCCAACACATCCACGCTCGCGCTCACAAATGCCACCTTCCCTTACATCCTGCGTCTGGCGCAACGCGGAGCGAAAACAGCGATCCTTGAAGACGACGGCATTCGCGATGGCGTCAACACCTACGACGGTATCCTCACCTGTGAACCCGTAGCCAAGTCGCAGAAGAAAGACTGGAAGGCTGTCCGCGAGCTGCTGGCTTAACTTCATACCAAATAAAAAAGGGTTGCTCGCGCCACCCTTTTGCAGCTTGCAAAGTCTATCGTCGTAATGACACGGATTGCTCAAGCCGGAATGTCAGCAGAGTCTCCGCTGGAATCTCGATCTCTTTATTGCCCGTAAACGCAGTACCCGCTGTTCCTGCACCCGCGCCCGCCAGACCGCCGATGAGCGCACCTTTTCCGCCGCCGGCAAGTCCGCCAATAATTGCGCCCAACCCCGCACCGCCGCCGATAAAGCCTGCCGTGCGCTTGCCTTTGCCCTTCTCGACACGCTCTACCGTGCTGGTCGCAATTGGATAGGTGCCGCCCTCCGCGCGAATGCTGTCCAGTCGAATCGCAAGCTCCGCCTGGCCCTTGAAGCGTCCCAGCGATTTCGCATCGACCACCGTGCCCGAAGCAGGAGCGCCCGCACGGACAACAGTCCGCCCGCCCACTACGATCGGGTCTTCAACCGTAGCGTTAAAGCTGTCTCCGGTCTGGCTGATCTTCGATCCCAGTGCCTGCGCCAGAGCTACGCGGATATGCGTCCCCGCGGGGATAACGAGCGGCGCAGGTGCCATAGCTGTCATCGCTTGTGGAGGAGGCGCTGTTGCTGGCGCCGGTGCTGGTGTAGTCGCAGGTGCCGGCACCGCAGCCGACTGAGCCGGCGCAGAAGATGGGGCCGTAGCAGCCGTATCGGGCTGCGAGCTCTGATCCGCAGCCGGTTGCGCCTGCGGCGCGGGATTAGCAGCAGAATCTGATTTCTTGTTGCAGCCACCGACGAACAGCATGGTGGCAAGGGCTATTGTGAGTACAACCGGATCGATTCTGAAGTTTTTCATAGCGCTTTTTTAGATGCCTTTCTAAAATTCTGAGGTTGCGTAACCCGGCGCGAGCTTCCTTCGTATTCCTAAAAGATACTTGCCTCGCGCCTATAATTGCTGAAATGCCGAACATGAAGCACAAGCGAGCTACGATCACCGCGTTGGGCGGGATTGTCATTGTGCTTGTGTTTGTTCTGACCTCGCTCAATGCGTTCCGGCTGAATTTCCTTTATCCACACAGCGTCGCCGCCATCTTTCTCTTCACCACGCTTACCGTCGTTGTCTTTCTGCTCTTTCTACTGATGCTGGTGCTGTTGTCGCGTAACATCCTCAAGATCTACGCCGACCGCCGCAGCCGTGTTCTTGGATCGCGTCTGCGCTCGCGCCTGCTTGTTGGAGCACTGCTGCTCTCCTTCGCTCCGGCAGCCTTCATGTTCTTTTTCAGTTTCGGCCTGATGAACCGATCCATCGACCGCTGGTTCTCGCAACCAGTCTCGCAACTGCGCGAAGATTCAACCCGCATCGCGCTTGAGCTATCCCAGTATGTAGCGCAGAACGCGCGCGCTGAAGCCGAATCAATCGCCCGCTCGGAAGCCATTGCACTGAACTATCAGGCGGGAAATACAAACGCGCTAGTCGATGAGATTCGCACCCATCGCATCACTCTGCAGGGCGGCTTTGCCGTTATCTATCGAGATGGGTCAGCCATCGCGCAGTATGAAGTGCCGCCGCCATCGGGTAATGTCAAAGTCCGCGCATGGATGGACGACGCGGCAACTCAGGTGCAAAACAGTCAGCCGCTGACCTCGATGATTCGCAAGGCGGCGCAGCGCACCGACGAGCCTGTGCTCACCGTCGGCGACACTGACTACGCGCTCGGCATGGCAACAACTTCAGGCGGCGGAATCATCGTCGTCGGGCTGCCGCTTCCTTCAGGTCTAAGCACGACGGTGAGCGAAATCCGCGCCGGCACCGAACAGTACTGGGCCATCTATCGCGAACGCCGCAGTATCCGCAGCACATATCTGCTGCTGCTGCTGCTGCTTACGGCGCTCACGTTTTTCGCCAGCAGCTGGCTCGCCTGGTTTTTCTCGAAACAAATCACGCGCCCGCTCGAAAATCTCGCCGACGCGATGGACGAAATCTCGGCGGGCCACTACCAGCAGCGCGTAACCATATCCGCGACCGAAGAGCTGGGCGAGCTTCTGCAAGCCTTCAACCACATGGCGGCCGATCTTGAACAGAGCCGCATGATCGCTGAGCAATCTACGTCGCAGCTCTTTGAGGCAAATGCCACGCTCGAAGAGCGCCGACGCGAACTCGAAACGATTCTTGAAACCATTCCCGGCGGCGTCGTCACACTCGACGCGACGTTGAAGATCACGCAGGCCAACCAGGCATTCGCTGATCTTCTGCCTCCCGGAGCGCCGCAGTCCCTCCAGGGCGTCTCTATTACCAGCATTGTTCCGGAAGATATTGCCAACGAGCTCACGTTGCTCGCCCGCCGCGCGCAACGCATGGGTGTGGCGGCAACCGAACTCGAAATGCGCAACCCCAAGGGCAAACTGAACCTCGCCGCCACCATGGCCATGCTGCAGCTCGGGCAAAATCGTCGCGGTTCGATCCTCGTGCTTGAAGACGTCACCGAGTTCCTGCAGGCACAGCGGCAGCTCGCATGGAAAGAAGTCGCGCAGCGCGTCGCCCACGAAATCAAGAATCCGCTGACGCCCATCGCGCTCTCAGCGGAACGTATCAAGAGGCACGTCGATCGCAACGCGCCCGAGTCGCCGAATGTCATCCGCTCCTGCAGCGATGTCATCCTCGGCTCGGTCGAAACGCTGCGCACGCTGGTCGATCAATTCGCCGCCCTGGCGCAGTTCCCCACCGCGCATCCCAAGCCGGCCGATCTCAACTTCATCGTAGAAAATGCCCTGCGTCTCTTCGAAGACCGCCTCGGCGATATCCGCGTCGACGTGCATCTCGCATCGCAGCTTCCGCCCGTCATGGCGGATGCAGAAGCGCTGAAGCGCGCGCTCGCCAACCTCATCGACAACGCCGCCGAAGCGATGCAGGAGAGCCGCCTGCGCGTTCTAACAGTCGAAACCAGCCTCACTGACCACCATGAAATGGCCGAAGTCACCATCACCGACACAGGTCATGGCCTGACCGAGGAAACCCGCGAGCGTCTCTTCCTTCCCTACTTCTCCACCAAGCAGCGCGGCACTGGACTCGGCCTCGCCATCGCGGCGAAGATCATCCAGGATCACCAGGGCGCCATCCGCACTGAACAAAACTACCCGCTGGGCGCGCGGTTTATCATCGAGCTTCCGCTCGCTGCCCACTCCAATGGCAATATCAACGGCAGCGGCGACGCGGCGCCCACCATCCCCGCTCAAGCCACGTTCGACAAGGCCGCTCGATGAATCACATCCTGGTCGTGGATGACGAACCGGATATTCGCAAGCTTCTCGAAGAAATCCTGCGCGAAGAACAGTATGCCGTTGCCAGCACCGGAACAGGAAACGAAGCACTGGTGCTGCTGCGCGATGTCAGCTACGACGTAATGCTGCTCGATATCTGGCTGCCCGACCGCGACGGCCTTGAAGTTCTCAGCGACATACGCTCACTCGAAACCGAAAACAAACCTGAAGTCATCATCATCTCCGGCCACGGAACAATCGAAACTGCTGTGCGCGCCACCAAGCTCGGAGCCTTCGACTTCCTGGAAAAACCGCTCTCACTCGAACGCACACTCATCGTCGTCAAGAACGCCATCGAGGCCAAGCGCCTGCGCAGCGAGAATCAGGAGTTCAAACGCCAGCTCGCGTTGCAAACGCCCATCACCGGAGAAAGTGTCCCCGCGAAAGCACTCCGGCAGCAGATCAGGCTCATGGCTCCCACCAATGGCCGCGTCCTTATCTTCGGCGAATCCGGCAGCGGCAAGGAGCTGATCGCCCGCGCCATCCACGCCGAAAGCCAGCGCCGCGAGCGCGTCTTCGTTGAGCTGAACTGCGCCGCCATCCCCGAGGACTATATCGAAAGCGAGCTCTTTGGCTATCGCAACAGCGCCATCCCCGGCGGTCCGGCGGAAAAACGCGGCACCTTCGAACGCGCCGATGGCGGCACTCTTTTCCTCGATGAAGTTGGCGACATGAGCCTGAAGACACAGGCAAAAGTGCTGCGTGCGCTCGATGAACAGCGCTTTACGCCGGTGGGCGCAATTCACGCCATGAGCGTCGACGTGCGCGTCATCGCCGCGACAAACAAGAATCTCGAAGAAGAAATCGCCAAGGGAAATTTTCGCGAAGACCTCTTTTACCGACTCAACGTGATTCCTTTCTTCGTTCCACCTCTGCGCGACCGCAAAGAGGACATCGCACTGCTCGCGCGCGACTTCCTCCGCTCCTTCGGCCGCGAATATGGCCGCTCCCGCGTTGACATCGCCGAAGACGCAATCGAATTGCTCAAGCAATATCACTGGCCGGGCAATGTACGCGAGCTGAAAAACCTGATCGAGCGAATCCTCATTCTCAACCCGCAGGCTCCGCGCATCGAGCGCAAGCACCTGCCCATGCTCGTGCATCGCGGCGTCAGCAAGCGCAGCGAAGACTTCAGCACGCTGCACCAGGCGCGCGAAGCCTACGAGCGCGACTACATCCTGAAGAAAATCGACGAGTGCCACGGCAACATCAGCCGCGCCGCCGAATCCCTCGGCCTCGAACGCAGCCACCTGTACCGGAAAATGCGAACCCTCGGCATCAGCATCCGCGAGTAAAACCCCATTTGTCGCGCTGGAAACGTAGCGCGCAGGGTCCGCGTTCGTCGCAGCAACTTTCGGCTTTACGCGCTATCCGGTCTTCATTAAACTGGCGGCGTGCCTAAGACAGAAGCAACGAAACAAGCTCGCAATGCAGCTATAACATATATCGCCGAACATCACCCGGGAGACGTCAAAGCGTTCCCCCATATCGACCGCGACGAATTTCTCCATGAATTGATGGACCACATTCAACATCCGAAACGCATCAATCAGGGAAACACGGATTTTTGCGGGCCGGCAGCAGTTCTTTATGCACTCGCCAAAGATGATCCACTAGCCTATGCCAAGATGGGACTGGATCTATTTACAACCGGCAAAGCGACGGTGCGCGGGTGGAGTGTGGATGCAGGCGAGTTAAAAACTAAACCGATGTCAGAAGATACCGAAATCGGGTGCTGCGATTGGGTCATGATGGCAAGCATCCGCACGAATGTTGGATTCGGAGCTCTTACCTCCGTCACAAATAGCGGCACATTGCCATTCGAAATCAAGTCTTCTTTTGAAAACCTCGGCTACACGGATGTTAAAAATGAAACCTATTCCACAAGCTTGTGGAAAGCTGATGAAAAGAATTTGAAAGATGCCAGCAAGCTATGGGCGAGTGGCTATCGCGTGGTTCTCTGCGTCAACGCCAACATGTTCTCTAAACCTGCAGAGAGTTCGTACAAACCGAATCATTTTTGCACATTGAAATCAACGGTGAGAATCGGCAATAACATCAGTTGTCGTCTCTGGCAGCGGGAAAAGACAATAAGGAACCTACTACGGCAGGAACGGCAATCTATGTAGATTTACCAAAAGAGCAGTTCAGCAAGCACTACTTTGGATATGTAGCGGCGGGTGACTTGAAGACCATTTGAACTTCTATTTTGGTTTCTCCTCATCGCGCTCACCCAACTCCTCCAACTGCCTGCGCCAGTCAAGCGACTCCACGAATCCGCGCCGCTCACGCCAGTTCTCTTCCACAATCACATGCAGTTCAAGAAACACCCGCGTCCCTAGCAGCGACTCGATTTCCTTGCGGGCATTCGTGCCGATGCTCTTTAGCTTGCTCCCGCCCTTGCCGATCAGAATTGCCTTCTGCCCATCGCGCTCGCAGTAAATCGCAGCCGCAATCCGCGTCAGCGGATTCTTCGCGTTCACCTGCGGCTCTTCAAAGCGCTCGATCACCACGGCAGAAGCATATGGAACCTCTTCGCCCGTCTCCTGCAGAATGCGCTCACGAATCAGCTCAGCGACCAGAAAACGCTCCGGTTGGTCCGTGTACTGATCTTTGGGGAAATAGCGCTGGCCTTCAGGCAGGTACTCAATGAGCTTTTGCACCAGCCGCTCCAGCCCATCACCCTTGCGCGCCGAAATCGGAAATACCTCGGCAAACGGATGCAGGCTGCTCAATTGCGCAATCAGCGGTGCCAATGTTTCTTTGGTGATGAGATCGATCTTGTTGATGACGAGAAACACGGGGCAATCAAGTTTCCTAATCAACTCGAAAACAAACGCATCCTCACTCGCGCCTGTCTTCTTTTTCTGCTCTTCCTCGGAATCGGCCTGCGGCAAATCGAGACGCCGCGTCGCGTCCATCATCAGCAGGACCACATCGCGGCTCGCAAGTGCGTCATGAACTTCCTGCATCATGCGCCGGTCGAGCCATGATCCCGGCTTGTGCACCCCCGGCGTATCTACAAAAACAATCTGCGCCGCCGGATGTTTTCCTTTTCGCGCCGTAACTTCTACAACTCCGTGAATCCGAGTGCGCGTCGTCTGCGGCTTGGCGGTAACAATGGCGACCTTCTCGCCCACCAGTGCATTCAGCAATGTGGATTTGCCGGCATTGGGCCGACCCAGAATTGAAACAAATCCCGAGCGGAGCACTACTTCCCGCCCGTCGCAGCCACAGCCGCATCCAGCATCGAGTAGAGCTTGCTGAAGTCGGTTACCTCGGTCGCGCTGGTCACGCCGTGCTTGTCGGTCACAATCCAGACAGTTGGCGTCTGGTGCACTCCAAGCCGCACACCCAGGTCATAGTCCGCCTTTACCGCGGCCGCCAGCTTGCCCTGCGGATCGATGACAAACGGCAGCGCAACGCCGTGATCCTTGGCAAATTTGTCCGTAAACGAATGCAGATCGTCCGGCGTCTCAATGCTCGTCTGGCTCGCAAACACAGCATCGCGATAGGCATCGCCCAGCTTCGGCGACTTCGTATCGAACCACCGCGCATTCACCGCCGCCTGCGAGCTCCAGCGATGGTACTGGATGGGAAAATCATGCCGCTCCCACGGAATGCGATATTTCGCGACCGCGTCTCGCAGCAGAGGATTCTGGTGCGCACAGCTGGGGCACTCCAGATCGGCAAATTCGATCAGCGCCACCTTCGCTCCCGGAGGAGGCTTCAACGCGCTCTGGTCCATAGCCTTGCTCTGCGACGCGGTCCCAAAAACCAGTGCGACGGCTCCAACGAATGAAAGTAATGTCCTCAACATAAGTCCTCTCTAAATTCTACCGTGCGCAGGCGACGGCACGCTCTCAGCCATTAGACTGGAATCATCCCTATGCGTTACCTGATCACCCTGCTCGCTATCGCCGGAATCGTCGTATCAACGCTCGCGCTGCGCATTCACTACTCCATGGACGCGCCGCCCTGCGACATCAACGCGCACTGGGATTGCGGCATCGTCAATCACAGCCGCTACTCTGCGATGCATGGAGTTCCCGTCGCCGCTATCGGCATCGCCGGCTATGTGGTCATCGCGATTCTCGCGCTTGCCCGCCGTTACCGAATACTAGTGGTGGCGTCGCTCGCAGGGCTCGCTTTCGCGCTCTACCTCACCAGCATCGAAGCGCGCATTCTGGAAATCTGGTGCCTCTACTGCGTCATTTCGCAGACCATCATCGCGCTCATCGCACTGCTCTCGATTGCAGCAGCTATCTGGTCGCGAAGAGCTAGGGCGTGACCGCTTCTTCCTGCTTGCGAGAAACTCGCAGACGCTCAACGCGGCGATCGGTCGACGCCAGCACCTCGAAGCGCAATCCGTCTTCCTCAACCACCTCGCCCGTCATCGGAATTCGCCCGGCTACCTCGCTTACCAATCCAGCAACGGTCGTCGCCTCGTAATCCTCGGGCATCTCCCACTTTTCACCGAATAGGCCTTCGAGCCGCTCTATTTCCATGCCGCCCGGCACCAGCCATGATCCGTCCGCATCGCGCTTCGGCGATTCCAGTTCATCTTCTTCGTGCTCGTCCGCAATCGACCCGACAATTTCTTCCAGCAGGTCTTCAATCGTAACCAGCCCCGCCACGCCGCCGTATTCGTCAATCACAAGACGCATGTGCTGTTTTTCCCGCTGCATCTCGCGCAGTAGCTCATTCACTTTCTTTGTCTCGGGAACAAAAGCAGCGGGCCGCTGAATGCTCGACACCTTGCGCGTCCGCGCGGCCTCGTCGCTCACGCGCAAAAGATCATGCGCAAAGGCAATGCCGGTAATCTGATCGAGCGTCCCCTCATACACTGGCACGCGCGATACCGGGTGCTTCTCAATCAATTGCAGCAGCTCTTCAAGCGTGGCCGATCCAGGAATCGCAATCATCTCCGGCCGCGGGGTCATCAGCTCGCGCACGACTTTGTCGCCGAACTCGACCGCCGACCGCACCAGCTCGCGGTCGCCTTCTTCGATGATTCCTTCTTCTTCGCCCGCCTCAATCAGCGCCTCTACTGCTTCTGAAGACGAGGTGCTTTCCTCTTCCGTCTTCGGAGCCTCGGCGAGTGCGGCAATCGACAGCATAAAACCAAGAAAGATCGTTACCGGCAGAACCACGTAGAACAGCGCCTGCAGCAACCAGCGCACCCGCACGACCCACAATCCGCGTGTGCGCGTGAAAAATACGAAAGGCAGCAGCCGGTTGAAGAGCACAATGACCAGCACAACGCCCAGCACTGCCTGCCCAATCTCCGCCAGCGTGGGACGGTCCGTCACCGACGGACGGTCGAAGAGCAGCATTCCAAAAATAAGCGTGAGGCAAGCCAGAGAAAGCTGCGAAAGCACCGCCGCGGAAAGCGTCAGGCGTTCGCGGCTGAGCCCGAACCTCGGTTCTACGCGCTGCTCCCAGGCATCAATATTTTCCTGGAATTCACGGGAAAGAAATTTCCCCATCTCCGAATAAAGCCGGTCCACGTACGAAGCCAGCGTCAGCACAACGAGCAACAGAAAAATCAATATTGCAGCTTCAACGTTCATTGCGGGCGGCTCCGCACACTTGCGGCAGCGCTCTTCTTCGCCATCTTACGCGGAGCTCCCGCCTTCTCGCTCCGCTGAATCAGGCCTCGGGGCAGATCAAGTTCCTTTCGCAGAGCTTTTTCCTTGCGCGCCATCTTTCCATTGTCCGTTTCGTGATCGTAGCCGGCCAGATGCAGCAGTCCGTGCAGCATCAGTATCCTCACTTCCACCTGAAGCGTGTGGCCATGTTCATCGGCCTGCTTCTGCGCCATATCGAGCGAGATGGCAAGATCGCCCGCCTGCCTGGGCGCGTCACCATGAAACTCATCGACCGGAAACGACAATACATCGGTCGTCTTATCCTTCTTCCGGAAATTGCGATTCAGCGTGCGAACAGTCGCATCGCCTGCCAGAAGCACCGAAACTTCGCCGCGCAGGCCCACCGCCGATTTTGCCTGAGACAGGAATTCCCGCAGTTCGCGCAGCTTCAGCGCAGCCTTGCGCTTCTTCGACACGGACAGATTCTTTGGGGTCGCGGCGTCTGGCTCGATCAGTATCATGTAGGGGGAAGAGCGCCGGGCAGCTCGACACTGCCCGTCCTCTTAATTGATGGTATCGCAAACCGCATGATCTATTGCGGTTTTGACGGCGCGCGACTCTCGCCCGACTCCGCCATTGTGAGCGGAAGCTCCTGCTGCGAGCGGCCAAAACTGTCGTAGGCGCGAATGATGCGCTGCACCAGGTGATGCCGCACCACATCGCCGTCCTCGAAGCGGATAAAGCGAATTCCATCCACGCCTTCGAGGATATTCATCGCCTCAATCAGCCCCGATTTGCGCGGATTCGGCAAATCAATCTGGGTCACATCGCCGGTAATCACAGCCTTAGCGTTATTCCCCAGGCGCGTCAGGAACATCTTCATCTGCTCGCTGGTGGTGTTCTGCGCCTCGTCCATGATGATGAACGCGTCGTTCAGCGTACGACCACGCATGAATGCCAGTGGAGCGACCTCGATCACATTGCGCTCCAGCATCTTGTCCACGCGCTCCGGCTCCAGCAGATCGTAAAGCGCGTCATATAAAGGACGCAGGTACGGATCGACCTTCTCCTGCAAACTGCCTGGCAGAAAGCCCAGCCGCTCGCCCGCTTCGACAGCCGGACGCACCAGCACAATCCGGCTGACCTTCTTCGCCAGCAGCGCCGCCGCCGCCATCGCGACCGCAAGATACGTCTTGCCTGTACCCGCCGGCCCGATGCCGAAGACCATGTCCGTCTGCTCGATCGCCTCGACATAATGCCGCTGGTTCAGCGAGCGCGGCTGCACCATGCGCTTTATACCTGCGGAGCGCTGTTTGCCGCTTTCGACGATACTACGCAGCGTCACCGCCGGATCGCAGACGACAAGCTTCAGCATCCCATGCAGCTCGCCGTTCTGCAGATTCACCCCATTGCGGCGCAGGTGCTCGTAGTCCGCAAAGATGCGTTCCACGCGCGCAAGGCTCTCCTGCGAACCTTCCACCTGTACTGCGTCTGATTTCAGATCGATGCGCACATGGAGAGAATCTTCCATGAGTCTCAGATTTTCGTCGCGGGTCCCAAACAGGGGCTCAAGATTCGGCGTGATTTCCAGCGCTTTTTTCATCAAGCGGAGAAATAACCTCCCAGGTCGGCTGTGGGCACAGTCACCATGTTTAAGTGGTTTGTTAGGAAGCGGGGGGCGGAATACAGCGTATTGGGCGCCACACTGATTGGATGCGGCAAGCGGAACATCGGATTGGCAGTTGGCACCAAATCTTCGCCGTTTATGGGGTCAGAGTAGCGCTGCTCTCGTCTCCCGTCAATGGAGAATTGATGAAAAGATAGCAAAGCCGTATCGAATTGGCTTCTTGCCTTAAAGATTCGTAACTCCTACCGTAGCCGAGCCAAGAGAGGCCCCAACTGGTTGTGCTTTCTGCGTCAGATACGTATCAATCACAATCAGAAACTTTGCCAGCCAAGCTGAAAGCGCAGGCCAGGCCGGCCCGGTCACGAGATTCCCATCCACCACAGCCTCAGTCATCGGAACCTCAATGTATTTCCCACCAGCTAGTTCCACATCGGGAGCCGACGCCGGATACGCGCTCAATTTCCTGCCCTCAATCACATCCGCCGCAGCCAGCACTTGCGCCGCATGGCAGATCGCGGCAAGCGGCTTATTTTCATCCGCAAAGTACCGCACAATCTCCAGTACTTTCTTGTTCAGCCGGATGTACTCCGGCGAGCGCCCACCCGGAATGATCAGCCCGTCATACTCTTCCGGGCGAACATCGGCAAACGTCGCATTCAGCAAAAAGTTATGTCCGGGCTTCTCCGTATACGTCTGGTCGCCCTCGAAGTCATGGATCGAAGTCCGCACAAATTGTCCGGCCTTCTTGTCCGGACAAACCACATCGACCGTGTGCCCAACCATCCGCAGCGCCTGAAACGGTACCATGATCTCGTAGTCCTCAACGTAATCGCCCGCCAGCACCAAAAGTTTCGCAGTGTTCATCGCGCACTCCTCAATATCAGATTCCTCTATTGTAGAGACGCAGACCAGGACGAGCGATTTATCAATTTCCGGCAAAACTTTATATGCCGTCCTCCTGAGTGAAGCGAGAGATCTGCTTTTCTCATCCAAGGAAAGGAATACAAGAGGAGTTACCATGAGCCGAACCCAAGCCATCTCCGCCGCAGCCGCTGGAACCTTCATCCTTGGTGGCGACCTGACCGTAAACCGCCTGGGCTACGGCGCCATGCGCATCACCGGTAAAGGCATCTGGGGACCACCCGCCGACAAACCCGGAGCCATCGCCACCCTCCGCCGGGCAGTGGAACTCGGTGTCAACTTCATCGATACCGCCGACTCCTACGGCCCCAACGTCTCCGAAGAGCTTATCGCCGAAGCCCTGCATCCCTACCCTGCCGGCCTCGTCGTCGCCACCAAGGGTGGATGGGAGCGCGTTGGCCCCGGCCAGTGGGTACACAACGCCAGCCCCAAGCATCTCAAAGAAGCCGTTGAAGGAAGTCTCAAGCGTCTGCGCCTTGACCGCATCGACGTCTACCAGCTCCACGTACCCGATCCAGCCGTCTCCTATGACGCGTCCATGGAAACTCTGGCGGCACTCCGCGAACAAGGCAAAATCCGTCACGTCGCGCTCTCCAATGTCGCCAGGGAGTACATCGAGCGCGGCCGCAAGATCGTCCCCATCGTCTCCGTGCAGAACCGCTACAGCTTCGCCGACCGCGAATGGGACTTCGTCCTCGACTTCTGCGAGCAGAACAACATCGCCTTCCTGCCCTGGGCCCCGCTCGGCCAGAACCGCACTGCCCACAAAGCCCTGGAAAAAGTAGCCAAAGAACTCAAGGCCACTCCGCTGCAGGTAGCCCTGTCATGGTTGCTCAAGCGATCGAGGGTCGTCATCCCCATTCCGGGAACCTCATCCGTTGCGCACCTGGAAGAAAATGTAGCAGCCGCAGCCTTGGAACTCCCGAATGCGGCCTATAAGGAACTATCATCGGTCGAGCCACCACCAGCCAGCCTGCGATGAAAATGAGTGCCTCTGGCAAGGCACGCCTGGCAATCCGAAAACTCGTCGAGCTAGCCGCGTGCTCCCCGGCGCAGCGCCTCTAGGTAGCTGTAACCCCAATAGGTGTCCGGCAGTAACACATGGTCTTCTGTCCATTCATTCCACGCGGCAACGTAGACCAGCTTGAGGCTCTTCGAATCCGCGATTGTGTGCCGCGCCGCTCGCACCAGCCGTTCAAACTGGTCCGGCGACCGATTGATGGCAACAGAAGCAAACTCTTCAAAACGCGGACTATCGTCCCATCCAACAGAAACACATGGATGAAAGGGCACCGTCACCGTCTCTCGCTTGTGTTTCCAGGACGCAATCGCCTCCACCGCACCCACTCCATAAGGAATGCGCGAGCCGGGAGGCTTTGCACCATACGTCCAGCCAAAGGTTCCATATTGCGTCGCGCTGTCAAAGCCGAAATCGTGAAGCCGTGTTTCAAACCGGTCGTACCCATTCGCCACCTGAAGATGCAGCCTCGGAAATCCGAGCTTCGCGGCCCGCTCCCGCATGCGCTCCAGCCCTTGCTTCGCCCCGTCCTCCTTCAGCTGTTCCACCAGCTTGCCGCCGTCAAAAATGCAGAATAGCGGAGCATCGTCGATGCGGAAGTAATTCGGCTGGCTGAAGTACCGCTCGGCACAATACTCGATCACGCGATCAAAGTCCGCCAAAGTATGGATCTGTGGAAGCATCACCGCCGCCTGCTCCGGCGACCTTGCTGGATAAACATTCTTCCAGTCATGATTCGCCCACATGATCGCGAACTTCAGCTTCGTGCGGTTCTCGGCCTTCAGAAAGCCCTGCTCCAGCTGCTCCTGGTAAAACTGCGTGCCCTGATGCCAGTACCAGTCGATAAGCCACGCATCCACGCCATATGCCGCTGCAAGGTCGATCTCCTTCGCCGCCCACGCCGGATGGGCTTCATCGTAATAACCCCACAGCGGATAATGCGGCATGCTATGCCCCGGAAAGAGCGGCCGCGCATTGCGCAGCGCGTCAAACTCCGTCCAGCCCTTTCCAAAGCGCGCCTCCATGAAAGGCGTTGAATGCCAGCTGGGAAAGTTGTACGCAATCACCTCCACGTTCGCGGGCTTCTGCAGCTGCTGCGTTCCTAGCGCTGCATACAAGCGCTCCTCTGAGAAGTAGCCATCCATCGCCTCAGGGCCAATCAGGGCAGACGGCAGAACGGTACGCATCTCCGTCTTGTCGTGCCGATTGTCGGTCGTCTGTCCACCGGCTCTTCCGGCCAGTCCCGCTGCAATGCTCGCCTGTACAGCCGAGCTAAGAAAGACGCGTCGTTTCAAGCTGCTCTCCAGGAATCAGTCCGCATTCGTCTCCAGCCCGGAGAGCTACTGCGGCCTTGAATCAAAGTGAAATCTGGCAGATCAGGCTAGCATTGCAGCAGACCGGCCAGAAGTGCGAACTGCGAAACTGCCCCATCAGACCAGCGGAAACCACTCCGTCCACATTTCGCCGCGTCGTCCCACATAATCGACCTTCTTGCCCTGCAAATAAACCCAGTACTGCGCCACACCCGACGCCGCAATCTGCTCCATGAAAGCGATATATCCAATCTTCGCCTGCTGCACCTGCAGAATCGCCCACCGAACGCTATCTCGATCGAATCTATGTGCCACCTGACGCGAGTCAAACTGGGATTCACCTTGCACGTGCGACTCGCCGCTCGGCATGTAATACGTCTTCTCGTACCGGTAGAGGTCGGCGTGATACGCCTCCACCCCGATCGCCGCCAGCTTCTCCACGACCTGGGGGAAGCGTAGCGTCCCAGAAACCGATCCCTCGCTGCACTCCCTCATCACCGCAACTGTCTTCTCGTCCAACATTGATTTCTTCCCCTTCTGAAATGTTCAAACCTGTTATTCCACCGGAACCGCCGACAACCCATGCACCTCAACCGTCTTCCGCATAGCCTCTACCAGCCGCTGTTTCTCCTCCGCGGAAAAATGCGCAAAGAACTCCGCATCGTTCGCATCCGCCAGCTTCGCCAACTTCGGCACCAGACCCCACCCCGCGCTCGTCAACCGCACGACCTGCGCGCGCCCATCGCTCTCATGCTGCCGCCGCGTGATCAGCTTCTTCGCGAGCAGCCGGTCGATAAGGCGCGAGACGGGCCCCTTGGTCACCCCCATCGCCACCCCCAGTTCCTTGGGCTGTATCTCGTCGTGGTCGTAGAGAACGCGCAGCACCACCCACTCCGACACGGTGACGCCCTCAGACTCAACCTTTCGTGCAAACCCCGCCGACACGGCATTCGACACATACCGCAGCCAGTACCCCACATGGTCTTCCAACCCGCTGACTTCTCTCTTCGTCGAAGCATGTTTCATTGCAAATCAATATAGTTTCCTTAGCAACTATATGTCAAGAAAAACCTCTTCGCCGCATTTAGATGGTCTTCCTGTAAGCCATGTGTTAACCGAATCTTGTAAAGAAAGGGGCCTCTTATGCCCTCGCCGTTCATATTCTGGCCATGTTTCTCCGCAATAGCCTTTCTCGCGTTAGGCCTGTTCGCCGTCAGGAAAGAGCTGAAAGCGGCCCTCAGACTGGATAAGCTGCTCGTGCTGGCGCGCGTCTTCGTCGCCACGCCGTTGGCCGTCTTTGGAGCAGAGCATCTGGCAGGAGCCCAGTTCATCATGCAGGCCGTCCCTGCCTGGATGCCGGCCCGCTTGTTCTGGACTTATTTCGTCGGCCTGGCCCTCATTGCTGCCGCCCTGAGTCTCATCTTCATGAAATATGTGCCCGCGTCGGGCATGCTCTTAGGCATCATGTTCGTCCTCTTCGTGCTCATGATCCACTTTCCGAATGTTGCCGCGAACCCTAAAGACAGAATCCTGTGGGCGGTCGCTCTCCGCGACCTGTCTTTCGCCGGAGGTGCTTTCGCGCTTGCCGGAACTCAGTTTCAGCAACTGAACGAGTCAATTTCGAAAGCGCTGATACTCATTGCACGCGGATTTGTAGCCGTCCCCCTGCTCTTCTTCGCCGTTGAACACATTCTCCATCCTCAGTTCGCTCCCGGCGTACCTCTCCCAAAGTTAACGCCGGCAGGTGTCCCTTTTCCGCATGTTTTAGCAACCATCGTCGCGGTAGCCCTGTTTGTAGCAGGGGTGTGCCTTCTCATCGGGAAATATGTCCGGACCACAACAACATGGCTCGGCCTGGTGCTGGTCCTGCTTACGTTCTTTTTCTATCTGCCTATCCTTGCTCTGGCTCGCCAGCCGGCACAAATCACAGAAGGGCTGAACTACGTGGAGGACACGATGCTCTTCGCTGGAATGGTCCTGTTTCTGGCGGCTGCCATGCCCGCCATACCTACCGCCGCGTCCAACGACAAACCCGATTCCGCTGCTCAAGCCAAATGAATCCAAACAGCCTCCCGAAGTCTCTAATAGTCCTGAAGAAAGCCAGGGAACCATGGGCAGTCGATTCGCACAACTCGCATTTACTCCACTCGTCAAGGAGCAACAGTTAAAGCACGGCAGCCGCCGCCAGTACGAGCGTATTGAGAACTCCTTCATCGCCGGCAGCGAGCTCGGCCCCGACGAGGAGGCGATGATCCGCTCACGCGATAGCTTCTACATGGCGTCGGTCAGCGAATCAGGCTGGCCTTACATCCAGCATCGTGGCGGCCCAAAGGGCTTTCTGCGCGTGCTCGACGAGCAGACCATCGGCTTCGCCGATCTGCGCGGCAACAAGCAATACATCAGCCTCGGCAACCTGCAACACGACGACCGCGTCACCCTTTTCCTGATGGACTATCTGTCGCAGAGCCGGCTCAAGATTCTCGGCCATGCGGAGTTTCACGAGAACGACGCAACCGCGGAGGAGCTGCTCGAAACGCTGCGCGTGCCGGAAGAAAAAACGCCGGCGGAGCGCGCCGTGCTCATCCACGTGGAGGCCTTCGACTGGAACTGCCCACAGCACATCACCCCACGCTACACACAGGAAGAGCTGGCCGAAATCCTCGAACCCATGCGCCGCCGCCTCGAAGCCCTCGAAGAAGAAAACGGCCGCCTGCGCAGCAAGTAACGTTGTCATCCTGAGAGAAGCCTGAGACAGGGGGATGATTCTCCAAGAGTCCGCAAATACAATGGCTCATGGTCCGACTGCTCACCCTGCTGTGCCTCGCAACCTTGATCGCCTTCATCGCGCCCGCACAGGATACACAGCCAACGCCGCTCTCCTATGATTGCCACCGCACCGCAACCCCCATCGTCATCGACGGAAAGCTCGACGACCCCGCCTGGCAGCAGGCGCCGTGGACCTCTGACTTCGTCGATATCGAAGGAGCGGCCAAACCAACCCCGCGTTTTCGCACGCGGGTCAAGATGCTCTGGGATGACAAATACCTCTACATCGCTGCCGAATTAGAGGAGCCAAATGTAACCGCCACTCTGCGCGAGCACGACTCCGTCATCTTCAAAGACAACGATTTCGAAGTCTTCATCAAACCGCTGCCCGAGACGGAAAGCTATTACGAGTTCGAGATGAATGCCTTCAACACCGGCTGGGATCTCTTTCTCAACAAGCCCTACAACGAAAATGGCAAGCCCGACAACAGTTGGGACATCGCTGGTCTCAAGACCGCCGTCGCCACACAAGGAACTATCAACAACCCCAGTGACACCGACCAGGGATGGACGCTTGAAATCGCATATCCCCTAACCGCCTTCAACTCGCGCCAGTCCGTCCCTCCGCCGCAACCCGGTACGACATGGCGCATCAACTTCAGCCGCGTTGAGTGGAAGCCCGGAAATCCTAAAGAAGACAACTGGGTCTGGTCGCCGCAGGGTGTCATCAACATGCACGTCCCCGCGCGCTGGGGTTATCTCCACTTCAGCTAGAGCCTGTTATGAACAGGCCTTAACATTTGCACAATATAATGTGCAACTGACACAGTTACAAATTTTCCACAGTAAATCCTTTATTTCCACACCACAAAATTCGCTTGACCCCCTTGCATTCAGCGAGATCAGGAGTATCTTCAATTCAACGGAAGAGAGATCTTCCAGAAGGAGAGAGAAGACAAGGCGCCATCAGGAGAACCGGCAACGGATCTCGCGAGGCAACCGGGCAACCGGAAGCTTTGGATGGAACCGAGAAAACTCTTACAACGAAAGGAACGACGGAAGAGCCAGGGAAGCGTGAGCCGCAAGGTTCGCAGGTCTCAAGCGATTCTGAAGTGACAAGTAGTTGTGGCTTGGAAGCCGAACCAAGCCTTCAAAAAATCGGAAAAGAAGGGGCGAGATCCCGCAAGGGAAATCGCCCCTTCGCTTTTCTGTTACCCGGCGGGTGCCACGGCGTAAGCCTCAATCTCGATCAAGATATTCGGCCACACCAGACCGGGAACCACCACCAGCATCGACGCCGGCCGATGATCTCTGATCCACTTTGCGCGAATCGGATACTTCGGCACATCCTCAGCCCGCACCAGGTATTGGCTGATCTTGACCAGGTGTTCCGGGCCTATGTCCGCGCGCGCAAGCAGAGCGAAGACGTTCTTCCACGCCTCTTCCGCCTGTTCCTCGAATGTCTCCGGCAACCGTCCATCCGGCATAAGGCCGGGCGTTCCAGACAGAAACAGCATCCGCCCGGGACAGGCAGCCTCTACCGCATCGCTGTACTTCCCGATCTGGCTGGCGACTCCAAGATCGTGAATAGTATTTTTGGTTGGCATATTTTCTTGGACCCTTTCGAAGCGCTCTCAGGTGTCACAGTGGGAAGTCGGATCTCTGACGAAACTCAGGCTGGGCGCATAGGTAAAAGTGCCATCGCCATTGCTCAGCATGACCTCAAACGTATTCCCATCATCGCTACCGTACACAACCGCCAGGTCAGGGATACCGTCCCGATTGAAATCCGCCGCGACGATGTGGGCAACCGTTCCCGGCATCCGCAAAGGAAACGACCATGCTTGCCGGAATGCCCCCTTGCCCGCGCCCAGTAACACCGTCACCGAGCTTGCACGCCAATCCGAGACGGCCACGTCCGGAATGCCATCGTGGTTAAAGTCGGCTACCGCGATTGACACTACCGAATCGAGGCGGGCGATATCGCCGGAAGGAACAAACTTGCCCGTCCCGTCGCCTATGAATAACGTCAGCGCCCCGTCGTCGTCTCCAACGATCAGGTCCAAAATCCCGTCTCCGTTGAAGTCGCGGGTTACGATCGAGCTGGGAGCGCGCCCCAGCACCGGACTCGATTCCATCCGCTGATACGTCCCGTCCGCGTGGCCCAACGAAACCGTCAGCACGCCCGGCCCGGGGCGATCTCCGGCCACCGGAATCGCCTCCGCCACATCGGCGATGCCATCCCCGTTAAAGTCCCCCACCGCCATCAGGCGCGGAGCGTTATCCGAATCCTCGTCAGAAGACTGGGCCGAAGCGGCAGTCCCTGCTGCCCCCGCAGGCAAGCCGCCTGGTCCGCCAACCCAGGCGCGAGCCGGTGCAAACGCAGCAAAGACAAAGACGATCGTCACGATAGAGGTCATTCCCCTCGACTTGCAGCCAGCACGGATCATCAAGTGCCTTCCTGAAGAAAGACTAACTCGCCCGCCGGGAGCTGTGCCACTTCTTCAATCCTAAGTACACGCGAGACGGGGTGTAATATGGTGCCGCTTCCAAAATCGAACGGAAACTTCGGTTCCAGCTGTATTCCGTCCCGAACGATCCAACCGCGAAATTCGGCCGGAGCTCTCATGCCTTCACTCACAAAACACATCTGCCTTGCCGTTCTTGCCCTCACCGTCTCCACAGCGCTCTGCAGCGGCGCACAGACGCCTCTCCCACTTGAAGCCCGTCGCAAGGCCCTCAACGATCTCCTCGCCGAGCAGTGGGAGTACAACCTCCGCACCCATCCCGAATTTGCCTCTTACCTCGGCGACAAGCGATGGAACAACCAGTTGAGCGATTTCTCGCAGGAAGCCATCGACAAGGACCTGGTCGAAACACAGAAATTCCTCGTTCGCTTCGAGGCCATCGACACCACCGGCTTCCCCGCACAGGAGATTCTCAACAAGCAACTGATGGTGCGCGATCTGAAAATCAGCCTGCAAGAAGCGCGTTTTAAAGATTGGGAAATGCCCGTCAATCAAATGAACGGCGTGCAAGTGGACCTGCCGCAGCTGGTCATTATCCTCTCCTTCACCACCGTCAAGGATTATGAGGATTACATTGCGCGCCTGAACAAAATGCCTCGCCTCTTCGATCAGGCCATCATCCAGATGCAGAAGGGGATGGCCGACAAGTTAATGCCGCCCCGCTTTCTCCTCGACAAGGTCGTCGAGCAGTCCAATGGGATCGCCACCCAGTCACCCGCCGATTCGCCTTTCGCTCAACCCTTCAAGAAGTTCCCCGCGTCTATTTCGCCAGCCGATCAGGCGCGCCTGCGAGACCAGGGAATCGCCGCCATTCGCGATGGCGTTCTCCCTGCCTATGCGCGCTTCACAAAATTCATGCGCGATGACTACGCCCCCCATGGACGAACGGAAGTCGGCGTCTGGTCGCTCCCCGATGGGGACCGCTACTATGCGTTTCTGGTGAAACAAAGCACCACCACCGATCTCACTCCCGAGCAGATCCACGAAATGGGGCTCGCACAGGTGAAGGAAATCGAAGGACGCATGCTGGCCATCGCAAATCAACGCGGCTACAAGGATCTGAAGACCTTCAATGCCGCTATCGTCGTCGATCCCGAGCTTCACGCCCACTCCCGCGAGCAAATCCTCGATCTCTACCGGAAATACATCGATCAGATGTATCCCAAACTACCGGAGCTTTTCGGGCGTTTGCCTAAAGCCAAACTGGAAGTATTGCCGGTGGAAGAGTTCCGCGAAAAGGAAGCGGCCTCCGCTTCGTATAACGGTCCAGCTCAGGATGGTTCCCGCCCCGGTCATGTCATGGTCGATACCGGAGATTTTCAAAAACGCTCCCTGCTCGACATCGAAACAACTGCCTATCACGAAGGCGTCCCCGGTCATCATATGCAGATCGCCATTGCGCAGGAGCTGCCGGAACTGCCTCCCTTCCGCCAGAACGAAAATTACACCGCCTACACCGAAGGCTGGGCGCTCTATGCCGAGCGGCTGGGCAAGGAGGTGGGATTTTATCAGGATCCGTATAGCTACTACGGCCACCTTCAGGACGACATGCTGCGCGCCATTCGCCTCGTCGTAGACACCGGCCTCCACTACAAGCATTGGACGCGGCAGCAGGTCGTCGACTTCTTCCACGACCATTCGCCCGAAGACGAAGTCAGCGTGCAGACGGAAACCGACCGTTACATCGTCTGGCCGGGGCAGGCCTTGGGCTATAAGATCGGCCAACTCGAGATCCTGCAGTTACGCCAGGACGCCAAAGATCAGCTCGGTGACAAATTCGACATCCGCGCCTTCCACGATGAAGTTCTGAGTGGCGGCGCTGTTCCCATGGACGTGCTCAAGGAGCGCATTCAAGACTGGATCGCCCTCCAGAAAACCGCGCCTGCACCTTCCAAAGGAGACTGAATAGCCGGATCTTACAATCAAGCAACTCCCGACCCGTTGTCATCCTGAGCTGCGCGAAAGATCTGCTTTTCTTGCTTTGAGCAGGTCCAAGCCCCGGGTGCCCCATATCTCGATTTTGAGACATGGGATCATCTGAACCGACATCTCAAGCGCGGGCACCCTCACTTAAGATCTGGGCCACCCGCCAACTGGCAATTCTGACAGTTCAAATACATAGTCATGATCTGTTCCACTCATGGAGGCATGCATACAGGAAAGCATTGCCGCCCAGCGATCATCGGTTGCGCGCTAGTTTTAGTGGCAGCCACCGCAGCGCAGGAGCAGCATCCGGCGCATACGTGGGACTACGGCCGGTTGCACGGGCCGAGCCACTGGGGTGAGCTCGAACCGGAGTTTTCTCAGTGCATGAGTGGGCATCACCAATCTCCTATCGACATCCGCAACCCACAAAGGGCCGATCTGCCACCAATCCAGTTTGATTACAAGCCCTCACCGCTCGACATCATCGACAACGGCCACACGATCATGATCAATTACGCACCGGGAAGCTTCATGTCCGTGGGTGGCAGGAAGTATGAACTCAAACAATTCCACTTTCACCGGCCCAGCGAAGAACAGATCAATGGCAAGGCATATGAGATGACCGTGCATCTCGTGCATGCCGACCGGCAAGGCAAACTGGCCGTGGTAGCGGTTCTGCTGCAGCAGGGGGAAGATAACCCTCTGGTGCGCGAACTATGGAGCGACCTCCCGAAAGAGAAGGATAAGGAAGAGCACTTCAACAACATCCAGATCAATGTCGCCAGTCTGCTGCCCGCCGATCACGGGTACTATACTTTTGATGGATCTCTCACGACGCCGCCTTGCAGCGAAGGAGTGACGTGGTACGTGCTGAACCATCCAGTGACCATTACGGCCACGGAGATCGAGCGGTTCTCGAAACTGTACCGCGACAACGCACGGCCGACTCAGCCGCTGTACGACCGGGTTGTGCTGGAAAGCAAGTAAGCGAGAGCCCCCGGCTCCCGACATCAGGATGACCGGATGTTGCTTGCCCTGAGCGAAGCCGAAGGGGCTCGATTTTGAGACATGAGACAACAATGCCCGGTGAAAGCACTGGCCTTCAGGCCAGTGAATAGCAAAGTCAGAGTGAAAGGGGCTTCAGCAGCTTCTCTTGACCCAACCCCCAAATTCCCATACACTTATATTTTGCGGGGGATGTGGCAAGTGCGTCTCTTCTGCCTGCATCCCATTCCAGAAGGAAAGTTAAGGAAACACCATGGCAAACCATGTCTCGTCGTTGAAGCGCGCCCGTCAGACCGGCAGAAAGACTGCGGTGAACCGCGGCAACAAGAGCCGCGTTCGCGGCAGCCTTCGCCTCCTGCGTGAGGCCATCGCCACAGGCGACGTCGCTCAGGTCAACGAACAGTTCAAGCAGACCGTCTCCGCGCTCGACAAGAGCGTGCAGAAGGGCGTCCTTCACGACAACACCGCCTCCCGCTACAAGAGCCGCCTCGCTGCTCGCGTCAAGGCCGTGTCTGTCAAGAAGTCTGCATAAGCCCCTCACCCCAGAACCGCGAAAGGCCGGATCCCCATCCGGCCTTTGCTATTGCAACGAACACTGCGGAATCCTGTCGTTTCGGGGCGCGGCGCAGCTGAGCCATGAGAAAGCGCCGCTTTAGTTCCCGAAGAACCAGATTTTTCCCGTCAACCCTGCGCCAACCGTTGGACCCCACGTGCTCTTAAGCCCCTGTGGAGTGAACAACAGGCCCCCGGTGATACCCGCGCCCAGTTGCAGAGTCACGTCATCAAAACCGATTGAGCCCATATCGATGTTGAAGTTGATCGGGAATCCGCCGAGTGTCCCCGTAGCGTTCAGCGGTCCGGTCGCATTCCCCTGCCCCTGAGCCTGCACATAGGGCGCCCACTGATAGTGCCCGGACTGGCCCAGTGACTCGATCCATGTGGCCTGTGCGAAACATGCAATGGTGAAGTCATTTTTCTGACCGTCCTGGAAACCGATCGGCGATTGCAGCAGACAGCCCGTGGCAATCTCCAGATGGTGCTCATTCGGATCAACCTGCTTACGTTTGAAGACGCTCTGCCAGCCAACGGCGAATGAGTCCTGCGGATTCTTGAAGAGCCCGGTGAACTGACGCTGAGTCTGTGCGAGTTGCTGCCAGTCCACCACGATTCGGCCAGCCGGCGGCGTAGCCACCTTGGGCACAGGCACCGCATCCGGCAGTCCCGCGACCTGGATCGTGTCGTTCTGCGGCATCGTAGTGGGTGCAGTTGTCGGCAGGGTCAGATTGGGCGCGCTCGGTGGTGGTTGCGGCGTCGTGCCGAACAGCGTGGGTGGCGTGAGTTCGAACCGTGGCAGCGGCTGCCCGGGTGGTGGTATCTGCATGGGAAGAGTAGGCAGCCGAAGCTGCGGGGCGGTTGGGCGCAACAACGGCGAGGTTTTCCGCGTAAACCAGAAGTTTACCGTCGCTCCGACCAGCGGAAAGAGCACCGAGCGCGTTACCGGGCCAACGCTACCGTCATCCGAAATACTGTTCTCGCGCTGGAACTGGCGCACAACCCGGTCGGTGTTGCCGCCGAAATCTCCATCTAGGTCCAACACTTTATCACCGTAGTACTTGTTCAACCCCTCCTGGACGGCCTTTACATCGGGGCCTTTCATCCCTCGACTTATACTGCGCAACTTCATTCCATTTCCTCCATCTATTGACAGAGATGGTAAGCACCCGAGGCGATTCGTTTCATGGTCATTTGCGAACCAAGAGCCGCAAAAAGCCTTGTCAAGAGGCCGGGGGCTTCGCGATTCCGCGCAAACTATTTATTTATAACAACTTACCGCTTTGACATACAGTGCCGGAAATTATGCCGATATTCGCTATAAGAAACAGAAGAGAAAACGAAAAAGGCACGGCCCATAACCCGTGCATTTTTCGTTTTTCACAGCTAACGCACTGAAAACAAATTAATTCCGCCAGGGGCTCTTTCCCTAAATAACTGAAAACAAAACAACTCGGCAAGATGAGGGGGACGCCAGCTTATTTCATACACATCCTCCACTTTGACTGACTGCCGGGTGCCCCATTCAAGCCTTCTTTCGGCTTGAGTGGGGCAGTTCCCTTCCGGGTCAGCAAACCCACTTCTCTGCACCGAATGGATCTATGGGATGAGGGTGATGATGGCCCCCATCTTTGGCGTTCCGATCCCGGTGGCTAGATCGTATCCAGGTGTTGTTGGGAAAATACCGTTGTTGTTGACTGTCTGACCTTTGCCGGTGATGTCGTGGAAGTATCCGTTGGCATCGACGTTGAATAGCAGGTAGAGCAGCGGGTTCGCGTTCCCTATGCGGGTGCGGTAGAGGCTGTCGTGATTGGCGATAATCGCCGACCAGAAGGGGGACGAAAGGCTGGTGCCGCCAATGCCGAACCAGCCCGCCGGCGTCTGGTACTGGCTGAACTCGCCGCACACGCTGAAGGGCGTGTTGCTGTTGCCAGTACAGTATTCCGCATAGGGCGTATTCTCATCGGCGTTGATGGAAACGTCGGGCACTTCGCGACACGGCTTTCCTTTAGCCGCCAGGGAGCACTGTGTGGTTCCGTTGCCAACCGTTGAGTTTGGATTGTTCACGCCTGGTCCGAACTGGTAGATGGGGCGACCCCAGAATTCGCTGTTGCCACCACCGCCCGCGCCCTCCTCAGCACACCAATCGAACCCCGTCAGGCCGTCCGATCCAGAGCCTGCATTGCAAAGGTTGAGGACATTCCAAACCGTCTCAATGCCGTTCGGGTAGGTCGGATTGGGGTTTGCATTGGGATTGAAGGTTTCGAGCGAAGTGCCGCCAACGCTCGTGACCCAAGGCTGCGAGGGCGGGTCGAGGACGTTTGCGATGGTCGTTCCATCACTCCGGATGCAGGAGAAAGCGCCAGTGTCGCCTGCTGCGCCAAAAACGCTCTGCCCTTGCAGGGCCATCTGCTCGAAGATCACATTCTCCGCCTGAGCGTAGGCCGCTCCGGCGTCATTTTCACAGACTGCCCAGCTGGAACTGACGACATCGGCGGTGTCGTCGTTTGCGATTTTTGTGAACTCGTCGAGTGAAGTCTGCCCGGTGTAATCGTTGGGAGCATTGTAGACGAGGACGTGACGCGCATTGGGTGAAATCGCGAGTTGCATCTCGATATCGGCGTCCACCTCAATGTCTCCGGAATATCCGTTGGCAAACGCTGGGCAAGTATCGCCGACCGGGCAGATAGGACTGAGCGGGCCACCATCGACGGTAATGTCGACCAGCGGCGCCTTGTAGCTCGCCCCGTAAAAGTACTTTGCCCAGGTTTGTATGTCGGATTGCTGGTAAGCGGAAAGCTCAAAGACGGCAAGATCGATGCCGGTTCCTTTCCCGAAAGACCCCAGATTTGGCGCACCATAAATCGCGTTGTCCTGGGCCGGCGTCAGACCATTGCACCCTGGACCGCCACCATAACCAAACGCATAGCCCGAGATGCCAAAAATCGCATTGGCCAGCTGCTCCTCAGTCGGATAGGGAGTTTCGCAGCTTGGAGTGGGCGCAGGCGGAGCGGTTTGCTTCACGGGCCGTGACCGCATGGACTGGAAACGGACCGTATTGGAAAGTCCTATTACGCCGCGCACCTGAGAGGCTACGCTTGCAGGCATCTGAATTTCCGAATCATTTGAGAAATAGTCAATACCTTTGCGGTTACGGTAAGTGCGAATGTTGGTCTTGAATATGTTCTCAATCATGCTGCTGGATCCGCTTACGCGGATCAGGAATGGGGATGAAGATGGCTCAACCTCCAATCCACCTTTACTCAGATAGTCGGTGACCGCTTTGATCTGCTGAGCGGTGGGAGCAAAGCGCGCATAGAACTCTCCCTGCGCGAGCCAGTGCTGGTAGTTTTTACTCTGCGGGTTGTAGCGGTCGACGAGCAGGTCGGCGAGCGTCGACTCGTTCCTTGGCGCCAGGACAACGTCCACTTCCATGTTTGCGCTGCTGAAGTCGCCGGTGACGGCATCCGTGGTCGGTGTGAAGCTGCCGCGAACGGCGGAAAAGCTGGTGGTGTGTTGTGCTACGGATAGATTAGCTGACACACTCAAAAACAGCGCCAGCATGGATAGGGAACTACAGAACCTTTTTGCCGCACAAGTCATCGCGTTCTCCTCGTGATCATGGCACTACTTAGCCCGTGCCCGAATGAGGGGCATGGCGATATCGATTGAAATGAAGGGTGTTTCCCCTTGATGAGCCGGTCGACGGGGGGAATCGACGATTGTGAACGTTAGCCTTGTATGGTAGCGCTGTCAAGACGAAAAAGTGGGGACGGAAACGGATGGATTTCGATCCACAAGTCCTGACTCTTGCTCAATATATGTTTAGTTATAAGCAAGATTGACAACGTTTCACCCCGGAGAATGCATGGGGTGAAACGCTTATAGCTGTCCCCTGAAAAGATGCGGGATCAAGAAATCTCGAAGACATCCTCTGCCTTGGCCGACTGCTCCTGCGCCCGCTCCGCAACCTGCCGCGCAACAGAATAGAAGTCCCTGGCCTTGGCCGACTCTTCTCCCAACAAAGCAACCGGCAAACCGCGGTCGCCGCCAAGCCGGATCTCAGGATCAAGCTCGATCGACCCGAGAAACGGCACATGGAACTGCTTCGCTGTCCGCTCCACGCCGCCCTTGGAGAAGATGTCGATCTCCTGATGGCAATGCGGACAGGTAAAGTGGCTCATGTTCTCGACAATCCCCAGCACCTCGACATTGACCTGGTGAAACATCTCCAGCGCCTTGCGAGCGTCCTGCAGCGAAACGTCAGAAGGAGTGGAAACCACAACAGCCCCGGTCAACGGCACCGTTTGGACGAGCGAGATGACAACATCTCCCGTCCCTGGCGGCAGATCGACGATCAGAAAATCCAGCTCCCCCCACTCGACCTGCTGCAAAAACTGCCGGATGATCTGGTGCAGCATCGGCCCGCGCATCACCAGAGGCTTGTCGCCGGGGGAGATCAAGCCGACGGAAATCACCTTGATGCCATGCGCAAGATTAGGCTCAATATAGTTGTTCTGGAGTACCCGGGGTTGCTGCCCGGCTCCCAGCATCAGTGGCACATTTGGCCCGTAGATATCGGCATCGATGAGCCCAACCTTATAACCCAGCTTGGCCAGAGCGACCGCGATATTCACTGAAAGCGTGGTCTTCCCCACCCCACCCTTGCCCGAACCGATTGCCACAATATTCGCCACCCCCGACAACGGCTGAGGCGCCGGCGGCTGGGGTGCATGTCCATGTGCCATAAAACTCCTGCTTTCTTGTACTTATTTAAACGCGACCGGAGTGCGTGACCGCTTCCTGAGCCTTCTTGGCGCGCTTGTGTTCGAGTTCCTTCTGGCGAAGCTCGCGCCGCCGTCCTGCATCCTCATAACGCCGCTTCTCTTCCGCCGTCTCCGGCTCAAGCCCGGCCACCGGAACGCGCCGCCCCTGCGAATCCACCGCCACAAACGTTAGATACGCCGAGCCGACATGCCGATGCGTCCCCGCAATCGTGTTCTCCACCCAGACCTTGACCCCGACTTCCATCGAAGTATTAAAAGCCCGGTTCAACGACGACTTAAGAATGAGCAAATCCCCGACATGCACCGGCGCGATGAAGTCAATATGGTCCATCGACGCCGTAACAACATGTGTGCGCGAGTGACGGTAAGCCGCCATGGCACCCACCAGATCGATAAAATGCATCAACCGCCCGCCCAGCAAATTGCCCAGCGTATTGGTATCGTTCGGCAGAATCAGCTCAGTCATCTCGGACTGCGACTCGGCAACCGTACGCACGGGGAGTGAGTGCCCGGAAAAATTCATCAATATTCGCCTTTCCACCCTTTTCGCGAAACGGAGGTCACCGACACTGCTCCGGAATTCTCGTAACTGCGCGAAGGGGCTATTTACCAGTTTCGGCAATCATGCCGATTTAAGCAAACCGCGGCGTGCGCGGTTTGCTTCTGCCTCTCTGCCGCGAAATAATCAAAACCAATGGACAAGATCGCCACGCTCACTGAGATACTCGCACAAGACCCAACGAACGCCTTCGCCCGCTACGGCCTCGCCATGGAGCACGCCAGCCAAGGCAATGTAGAAATATCGCTGCAAGAGTTTCAGCGCCTTCTAACCGACCATCCCGACTACACTGCCGGATACTTCATGGCAGCGCAGACCTTGGCAAAAGCCGGACGAAGCGACGAAGCCAAATCGCAGTTGACGGAAGGCATCGCGAGCGCGCGGCGCACCGGCAATCAGCATGCCCTGAGCGAGATGCAGGCAATGCTCGACGAGCTGGATCTGGCGGAATAGTTAGCTCCTCTTTCAGCAAACCGAACCGCATTGCAAATGCGTCGCAGCCTATCAAAACGAAGAAGAGAAGGCGGGTTCCCTTCCTGAACAAAACGCGCATAATGTCATGGTCATGAAAGTCCCCCTGTTTCCGCTGGATGTGGTGTTGTTTCCGGGGACACCCCTGCCTTTACACATTTTCGAAGAGCGCTACAAGGAAATGATCGGGGAATGCCTCACCGAGAAGAGCGGCTTTGGCGTCGTGCGCGCGCAGCGCGAGGGACTGGCCGTGATCGGCTGTATGGCGAGGATCGCGCGTGTCCTGCATGAATATGAGGATGGCCGACTCGATATCTTGTGCGATGGCGGTGACCGGTTCGAGATCGAGCAGCTTGATAACTCGCGCGACTTTTTGCAGGCGGAAGTAGATTTCTTCGCCGACGACGGAGCCGAATCCACTCGGCAATCGCGCGAAGAATGCCTTGCGCTGCACTTTGAAGTGCTGGAGTTGGCAGGCGTTGACCATCAACCTGCACATGTCGATCTTGATGCTCCGATCGCCTTTCAACTCGCCTGGGCTCTCCCCGCCGATCTCGGATTTAAACAACAATTGCTAAACATCCGTTCGGATGCTGAGCGCACGCAGATACTGTGTGAGTTCTACAAGACGATGCTGCCTAAATTGCGCGTGGGCGCCGTGGCAAATCGCGTCGCCGCAAGCAATGGACAGGTGATGTAACAGCCCTGCGCGATTTGAGTCTATATAGAAACCCTGTCCTGATTTTCTGCCTTCGTTCATCAATTTGAAAAACAGGTCATACTAGACGTCAGGAGTCACGATGCAGACCAACCGTCCGTTGCCACAAACTCTCGGCGAGCTACGCAAGAGCCCTGTATTTTCTGAGACGCGCCTCCAATCCCGCAGCGTGAAAGACGAATTGCGTGAAAACTTGATCGCGCGGCTGAAATCGCGTGAGACGATTTTTCCCGGCATCATTGGCTATGAGGACACGGTCGTTCCGCAAATCGTGAACGCTGTACTGTCGAAGCAGAACTTCATTCTGCTGGGCTTGCGAGGACAGGCCAAGAGCCGCATCCTGCGCGCGCTGACGGCACTGCTCGACGAGCAGACGCCCTATATCGCCGGCTGCGAAATCCGCGACAATCCATATCATCCGCTGTGCAAGCGCTGCCGCGATCTCGTCGCCGTGAAAGGCGAGACAACGCCGATCGCCTACATGGGCCAGGACGAGCGTTATGTCGAAAAGCTGGCCACGCCCGACGTCACCGTCGCTGATCTGATCGGCGATCTCGATCCCATCAAGGCGGCGCGTGGCGGCGAGGATCTATCGAGCGAATTGACAATGCACTATGGCCTGCTGCCTCGCGCCAACCGCGGCATCTTCGCCATCAATGAGCTGCCTGACCTAGCCGGGAAAATCCAGGTCGCGCTCTTTAACATCATGCAGGAAGGCGACGTGCAGATTAAGGGCTACCCAGTGCGTCTAGCGCTTGATGTAGCCCTCGTCTTCAGCGCAAACCCCGAAGACTACACGGCGCGCGGGAAAATCGTGACCCCGCTGAAAGACCGAATTGGCTCGGAAATCCGCACGCACTACCCCGATACGCTGGAAGAAGGCATCGCCATCACGGCGCAAGAGACGTGGAGCGAGCGTGGATTGGGCAAGCTCGAAATTCCGCAGTACATGCGCGAGATCATCGAGCAGATCGCATTCTCCGCGCGTGAGGATAAGAAGGTCGACAAGCGTAGTGGCGTGAGTCAGCGCCTGCCGATTGCAACACTGGACCTTGCCATTTCAAATGCCGAGCGCAGGGCTTTAATCCACAGCGAGACACTGGTGATGCCGCGTGTGGGCGACCTCTATGCAGCGCTGCCTGGCATTACCGGCAAACTGGAGCTGGAATACGAAGGTGAAATGCGCGGAGCCGATACCGTCGTGCGCGAAATTTTACGTGTCGCCGTCGGCAAAATTTTCGACAAGTATTTCAGCGATACCAACACGCAGCAGATTGAGCAATGGTTCAACCTCGGCGGCACGATCAAGTTCGATGACAACCAGTCCGCAAGCGCCATTGCTGCCGAGCTGAAACAAATCCAGGGGCTCGTTGAAAAACTCTCCCCGCTGAAAATCAAGGCTAACTCGGACCCGGAACACCTGGTCGCTGCCGCTGAATTTTTGCTCGAAGGCATGTATGCGCATCATCGCCTCAGCCGGACCGAGGAGCGCGGCTTCGCAGCTCAGGACAAAGCGCGCGGCCCATCACGCAGCGAGCGGGAGCCGGAGCATGAAGCCGACGACTGGGCGACGCAGCGACGGACGCGCCGGGGCTTTAACTAGGGACGACGCTGATCTTCGCCGTGATCATGCGACTCTCGCCAGGGCCGAGAGTCACAGCACAGCTTAGAATGTTGCTCGCTTCCACGCAGGCAAATTGCCGCCATTCGTCGTCACCCAGATCGGCCAGAGCCTTCGCTCCGCTCTCCCACGGATTCCAAACCACGGTGGTCAGCGAATTCTCTTTCGCGATGCGAATCCGCCGGTGCAGGACCGGATCGATCAATTCGAGCGTACTGCCTGTATTCAGGTAAGCGTTGTCGATCGGCTGGGTCATGACTACGTCGCCGTGCTGCACCTTCTCGCGATTCGCATCGGTATTGTCGAGGAAATGGACCCCGTCCAGACCTGCGACGTTAATCTTCGCAGCATCTCCAACCTGGTGGTATGTATGCAGGGCCTCTTCAAAACGAAATGAAGAGGAACCGGTGTTCGTTGCTATAAGCTCAAGCGTCAACTCCGCGCCGACGGTGACGCGATGCACCAGACGGAAGTCGTGCAGCCACCAGAGCCGGGATTGCTCATCGCTCCCGGTCGAGAGACTTACGATGACCGAATCCTGCTCCATGGTAATCGCGTCGAGCGTCCAGCTCTTTGTCCTCACAAATCCGTGCGACGGAGCTTGCGGGTTGTCGGCCTTCGCGCGAAACCAGGGAAAGCAGATTGGGATGCCCCCGCGAATAGCCTTTCCCTCTTCAAACCGCGAGTGCTTGCTCAAGAAGATCGCATCGTCCCCGCCCGCCGGACGCCACGACGTTACCTGAGCACCATGCAAATAGATATCGGACTCAGCCATAGGAGTGCTGATACTCACCATTGGCAGATTGCCCTGCCCGGCTACAATCTTTGCCACCCCCTCGATGGCAAAACGGCCATTCAGTTCGTCGATTTCCTGCATGGCATTGATTGTAAGTCGAGCGGACCTGGTTATCGATTACGATCCTGTAACGCTTCGCTCACCGCCGCCACTACTCTGTCAGGACAGAAAACTGTTGTGCTGAGTTTTCTCTATGTAGTAGTGTTCCGTGCATTCAGTAGTAGTGTTCCGTTCATTCCATCGCCTGCCTGGTTTCTCCTCTCTCTTTTTACGGCCACCTGGATGCAAGGCGGGTGAACATCAAGTTTTTCACTCTATCCATCGAGGAGGTTTGCTATGTCTCTCATTCAAGTAGGACTGGTTGATACAACCGGAGCCATCGACGCTGATCTGATGCAGTCAGTAGCCGCAGCGCTCAACATTCAGGTAACCCGCGATCTGCCGCAGTTTTGGAGCGTCTCGGCGACCGTGATGTACCTTCCAAACCCACACAAGATCCCCGTTGGGGTCTGGCCTGTGCAACTGGTAAAGTCCCTTCCACCGGGCGAAGGCGGCTTTCATCTCGACAAGCACAAGCAGCCATATGCCAAAGTCATCGCCAGCCCAAAGGACGCCAGCTGGAGCATTGACGCCAGCCACGAAACTCTGGAGATGCTGGTCGACCCGTATGGCAACCGCATGCAGTCTTCCGTCGCTATCGAAATCAAAGGCGGGAAAATTGTCGATGGCACCGGGCAGTTCGGCTACCTGGTAGAGGCGTGCGATCCGTGCGAGGATGACAAGTACGGATACACCATCAACGGCGTCGTCGTCTCCGATTTCATCACGCCACACTTCTACGACCCATTGGTAACACCAGGTACGCGCTACAGCTTCACCGGCGCGCTGAAAGCACCGCGGCAGATTCTTCCCGGCGGCTATATCTCCTGGGTCAATCAGGAAGCCGACGAATGGCAACAGCTGCTCTATCTCAGCGCCAAGCCTGTGATCAAAAACATGGGCAAGGCATCAGCTGACAAAAGCCTGCGCGAATGGATCGATGGAAAAATGCAGGAGGATCACACAAACGCGGAAAGGCTGAAGAAGAATAAAGCTCTGCAGAAATATGGGAAAGCACGCAGGGAAGCACTGAATAAGCTTGCTGTCTCCAGAGCCAAGCTCTACACGTAAAATGCAGCAACAGAAAAGCCCCGTAGATTCACCAGAAGATGCGGGGCTTTTTCTTGCTTCCAAACAAAACTAGTCTACTTGCCGGGCCTTGCCGTGCTGCATGGCGTTGTCGATCAGCGACTTCATTTTCTCTGTCGCGACCTTTGAAACCGCTTCTTGCTGCTCGCCAAGCTTTGCCTGTTGTTCCCCAAGCCTGGCTTGCTGTTCTCCGAGTTTCGCTTGCTGCTCACCAAGTGCGGCCTGCTTCTCGCCGATCTTCGACTGTACATCGCCGAACTTATCTTGTATCGCCGCGAGCCTCTCCTGCACTTCTGCAAGCTTTTCCTGCATTCCGCTCAGGTCTTCTTCTTTTACGTCGCTCTGAAACTTCTGGGCCTGCAAATTCTTCAGCGCCGCCTGCAGGTCTGCCATTTCTTTTGAAAGATCAGGCGAGGGCGCGCTGGCTTTACCCTGCAATTCACCGAGCCGGCCTTGTTCCTCACCCAGGCGTCCTTGTTCTTCGCCCAGCTCTCCCTGGCGGCGGCCGAGGTCGTCCATCGGCTTGAAATACTCGCGCGCCTGCGCAACCAGCGCCGGATCATCGATCACATACGACTTGCCGTCGCGCTCGAACCAGATGTAGTTGCCATGCATCTTGCCTTTTACCCGGTCGAAAGAATTGCCGGAGCGCCACGAACCCATCACATTTTTCGAGTCCCCGGTAACGATCGCATACGAGTTCTCGTCATCATCCGTGAATTCCTGAACATGCACCGGTTCCGTCGTGGATTTCTCCTGCGCCATCACAGGTGTGGCGACAACACGCAACGCAGGCATCGCCGGAATGGCGGCATGCACGGCAAGCGCGGGCATCGCCACAATCGTCTGCGCGGTTGCAGCGACAGGATGCAGTGCGGTAACCGGCGCCTGCATCGCCTCCGCTGTATCCACCCGCACCAGCGAAACCGCCACAACCAGCGCAGCTGGAACAAGAGCGGCGGCCACAGCCAGATGCCACTTGCAGGTGGTAAAGGCGCCGCGGAACTTCTGCTCGACGAGCAGACGGTCAATGCGCCGGCGGATATTGCTTGATCGCGCCATCGCCACTCCGGCCAGCGGCCTGCGCCGTATGGCGGCAAATTCCACCAGCACTTCCGCGTAGTTGGCGCTGCTCTGCGCCTCGGCGAGAGCAGCGCGGTCGCTGATGGCCTCTCCAAGGTCGGAGATTTCCTTCTTCAGCCACCAGCTTAGCGGGCTGAACCAGAAGAACGCCACATGCAAACCCGCGACCAGCTGCAAATAGAAATCCCCCTGATGCACATGCGAGCGCTCATGCGCGAGAACGACGCGCAGCTTATGCAGGTCCCATCCTTCATGCGACTCCGGCAACACGATCGTAGAGCCGATCGTGACGGGTGTCTGAATATCAGCGCTGATGCGGACCGTGGCTCGGGGCTCGAGCAATGCGGAGGCTTTTTCCGCGCGATGGAGAATGCGCACTGCCATCACCAATCCGAAAGCGAACCTCAACAAGAGCGCAGCGCCGATCACAAGATAGACAGGCACGATCAGGCTCTTCCATTGATTGAAACTCCAGCGCCTGACCGGCATCGCCGTCTCTGCGGACGAAGGCATGACCGTGATCGTAGTTGTGCTTGCTGTTGCCATTGGAAATCCTGCGGGATCAGGAACGCTGACCGGCCGCGGCGCAAATTTCTGGACGGGGACAATCACCGCCGCCCGCGATGGTGGCAGATGCCATCCCACCAGCCCCGGCATCGCGACTGCAGCCATCAGGACCAGCACCCAGGCCGTCTTCTGCACCGCCACATTCCGCATGCCCAGCAGCTTTAGTCCTGCCCACACGACCGCCGCCATCATCAAGCAACGAAGAGCGGATTCGAGTACCCATGCCGTCATCATTTCTTCCCTTTCTTTGCCGCAGCGATTCTTTCCGCCAGGCGCGTCAATTCCTTCTGATCCAGAACATCTGAATCCACCATCCCCACCAGCAGCGCCTCTACCGACCCATCGCAGAACCAGTCGATGATGCGCTTCACCGCACGGCCAGCCACCTTCTGTCGCGCCTCAGCGGGACGATAGAGATAGGTGCGACCCTCGACAGAGTGGGTCAGGTAGCCTTTTTCTTCAAGACGCCGCAGCACCGTGCGGATGGTCGAATCCTTCAGAGGACGCCCCAGTTCCTCGCGCACTTGCTCGGCATTGATCGCTCCACTCGTCGCTGCATGTTGCCAGATGAGCTGCATCATGCTCAGCTCCAGTTCGCCTAGCTCAGCCGGATCGTGACCATCGATAGTGTTACTTTTCATAACGCTACAGAGCGTAGCATTCGATCTAAATTCCTGCAAGAGGGAAATTTCGGGCGGCCTTTGACCGGTAGGCGTGAGTCCGCATCAAAACTTGTAGTTGGGCTTCTAGTGCTACCGAAATTGCCTTCGCGATGTCGATCGTAGGCTGCACTTATAAGTCGAATCTTGATCTCAGACAATCCGCCTTTTCGTGACATCCCATGACAGGTTCACGACACCAAACCCCGCCCGTAACAAACCAGCCAAATTTGACAGCCGTATTTTGCCGATGTTACTCATTCTTGTTTGCACAATCGGTTGCGCAATTAATAACAACGAGCAAGTAGCAACAAAAACTTGGAGGCAATATGCAAGAACTACCCCACAGACAGCGCATTGCAAAATGCGTTCGTTATCTGGTCTTCCTTGTCTTTATGTGCGCGGTTACGATCGCGGCGCACGCCCAGTACAACGGCTCCATCCGTGGCAATGTCACCGACGCGAGTGGTGCGCTCATCCCTGGCGCTACCATCACTCTGACGAATGCCGACACCGGCCAGAAACAGGTAAGCGTGAGCGACGACAGCGGGATCTACAACTTTAACGCCCTGCCCCCGGCTCATTTCTCCATCACCGCAACGAAAGATGGTTTCAAGACAAAGTCGCTGCCCCAGGTGCAGATCATCCCTGAGCAGCTGAACTCGATCAACATTCAGCTCGAACTGGGCGACGTGTCAACCACCGTAACCGTTGAAGGCACCACCCTCGGCCTTGACTCGCAAACAGCCACTGTGAGCGCCACGGTCAACAGCAATCAGATTCAACATTTGCCGTCGTTTAACCGCGATATCTTTCAGCTCGCTCAGTTGACACCCGGCGTCTTCGGAGATGGTTCGCAGGCGGGCAGCGGCGGATCCTTCAATCTACCGGGAAACCAGGGACCGGGCGGCACAGGTGGCGGCTCTGGAGGCATTTTCCAGACCGAGAATGGTCCGCAAATTCAGACCCGCGGCGGCCAGTATGAGACAAACAGCATCACCATCGATGGCATCAGCACGGTGAGCGCCGTGTGGGGCGGCACATCGGTTATCACGCCCAGCGAAGACTCCGTTGACAATCTGAAAGTTGTTTCCAACAGCTACGACGCGGAAAACGGGCGTTTCAGCGGCGCGCAGATTCAGGTCACCTCCAAGAGCGGCACCAACAACTTCCACGGCAGCGCTTTCTTCAAAATGTCACGGCCAGGCCTGAACGCCTATCAACGGTGGAATGGCCTTGGCTCGAACATTTCCGGCACAGCAGCCGAACGCGGCGTCAACCGCGATCAGAACCGCTTCAACCAATATGGTGGCAGCCTGGGCGGCCCGATATGGAAAAACCGGCTGTTTGCTTTCTTCAACTGGGAAACCAGTCCTCTGGATACCGTGTCAACGGCTCAAGGCTGGTATGAGACTTCGCAGTTCGCTTCATCGGCCGCTACGTCAGGCAGCATTGCCGCGCAGTATCTCTCCTTTCCGGGAGAAGGCGTCTCCGCCAGTGGCATCATCCAGCGCACCTGCTCATCCATCGGATTGACCGAAGGCGTAAACTGCATCACTACTTCGGGAGGCCTTGATGTAGGTTCGCCGCTGAAAACCGGCCTGGGCATGCAGGACTTGACCTATGGTGGCAATGCCAATACTCCGGGAGTAGGCGGCGGTCTCGATGGAGTACCCGACCTCGCTTACTTCAACTCGCAGAACCCGACCACAACCACGCAGCAGCAATACAACGGTCGCCTGGATGCGAACGCCACGCAAAAGGACCACATCAGCTTTGCGATCTATTGGGTTCCCGTCAGCACAACCGACTTTAACGGACCCGTTCGCACGGCGAATTTCTGGCATCATTCGCAGGTCAATGATGCGTTCTCAGTCATCTGGAATCACACCTTCTCGCCCACCTTGTTGAACCAGGCGCGTGCCAACGCCGCAGGTTGGCGCTGGAATGAGGTTGCCACCAATCCACAGGCACCCTTTGGCCTACCACAGGCCAATATCGATTCCATCGGAACCATTTCTGCGGACAATGGATTTCAGTACTTCGGTGCTCCAGGGCCGAGCAACCTGAACCAGTGGACCTACAGCTATAACGACGTGCTTACCAAGATTTGGGGCAAGCACAGCATCAAGGGCGGCGGCGAGCTGACAAGACTCTACTATCTGAACAACCCAGTCTATGCGGCGCGTCCCCAATTCAATTTCAATAACCTGTGGGACTTCGCCAATGACGCTCCTTATCACGAGAGCGGGCAGTTCGATTCAGCCACTGGTATTCCCTTCGCCAACCGGCAGGATAACCGCGAAAACCTGTGGGGATTCTTTGTTCAGGATGACTACAAGCTTCTTCCTAACCTGACGGTGAACCTCGGTCTGCGCTGGTCATATTTTGGCGCTTTCCACTCCAAGCAGGACAACCTCGACGTATTCCGCTTCGGTACCGGCAGCAATCCTCTGGACGGAATGAACATCCGCGTAGGTGGCAACCTTTACAACCCGCAAAAGAATAACTGGGGTCCGCAGGTAGGCTTTGCCTGGCTGCCGAAACAGGACAATGGCAACCTGGTCATCCGCGGCGGCTTCGGCATTAATTACAACCAGAACGAAATCGCCATTACGGCCAATGGCAACGGCAACCCGCCCAACGCCGTGAATGCTAACTTCACCTGCCCCTATCCCTACACTACAAATCCGTCATGCGCCGGCACCGGAATTCTGTATGAAACCGCCAGCGACACGCACTCCATTTTCGGCTACACGCCAAACCCGAACGCGATCACAACGTTTGGCCCTGACAACCTACCCCTCAGCGGATCTCCTATCGGCGTAACGGGTTTCGATGGAAACCCCAAGTCGATTGCCAACTACCACTTCTCGCTGGACATGCAATATCAGTTGCCATATGACATAGTGGCCACAATTGGTTACCAGGGCAGTCAGTCGCGCCACTCGTTCGTGCAAAGCAACTGGAATGCGATCGCCGCGGCCAATGGATTCGCGCTGAATCCCAAGGTCATCGGCCTCGACTTCTACTCGAACGCTGGCACGGGCAACTTCAACGCGCTGATCACATCTTTGAAACATAACTTCTCGCATGGCTTCCAAGCCGAAGCACAATACACTTGGGCAAAGGCACTGGACGAAAACTCAGGTCCGTACTCGGAGGATTTTTACCCGTACGATACCCACGCGGCGTATGGACGCTCCGACTACAACGTTGCGAATGCCTTCAAACTATTCGGGCTCTGGCAGCCTGTCCTCTTCCGCGGCAGCCATAGCTGGGTAGAGAAGGTAGCCGGAGGATGGTCGCTGAGCGGCATCTTTAACTGGCACACCGGCTTCCCCTGGAACCCGATCTACAACACAAACGGCAGCGTATATTTCTCAGGCAGCGGATACGGACAGCTTCGCCCGTCGGGCATTCAGTCGGGATATGGCACGAAAACCGACAACAAAAACTTTCAACAGGCCACCAATCCAAACTTCGGTGGCAACGGAACTCAATTCTTCGCTCCACCCACTTATGTTCAAGGACCAGCCTTCCCGGCTACGGCTCCTGCACCGGCACTTGGAATCCAGCGCAACAGCCTGAATGGGCCAAACTACCAGGATCTGGATGGCAGTCTGACCAAGGCCTTCGGCTTGCCCAAAATGCCTATCCTCGGCGAGAACGCGAAGTTTGAGATTCGCGCCGACGCCTACAACTTCTTCAACAAAACAAATATCGACACAACGTCGCTTGATACCAATCTGGGTTCGGTTGCACCGAACGGAACCCCGAGCCCGAACGGAGACTTCGGCGTTGCGAGCAGAGCGCTAGGCAGCAGAACAGTGCAGCTACAGGCGCGCTTCAGCTTCTAGTTTGCCTCCCTTTGAGGGTGCGCCTGTGTGCGGGCGTACCCTCTTTTCTTTGACCCGGCAACTGGGCGGCAATACGCACTGGCTTTGCCACAGGTAAATTTCTTCAACCCAGGTTTCCGCATTTTCCAAGCTTCCGCATTCATAGAGGAGTTCTTACTTTGCGATTGAAATACTCGTACTGCTTCAGCCTGGTTCTCGCAGCACTGCTGGCATCTGGCCGGCCCGCGTGCGCGCAGGAAAAAATTGAGATCAACGCACAGGCGCAGACCACGCCCTTTCCGCATTTCTGGGAAGAGATGTTTGGCTCCGGACGCGCCAATTTGTCACTGCGAGAGAGCTATCGCAACGATCTGCGCGCGGTAAAGCAGGCTACCGATTTTCACTATGTGCGCTTCCACGCCATACTTCACGATGAAAACGGTGTCTACGACGAAGACGAGCACGGAAACCCTGTCTACAACTTCTCATACGTGGACCAGATCTATGACGGTCTACTGAAAAACGCTGTGCGCCCCGTCGTAGAAATCAGCTTCATGCCGAAGAAGCTGGCCTTCAATCCCGATGCCCTGCATCCGTTCTGGTACAAGCAGAATGTTTCACCACCGAAGAGCATGGAAAGATGGGACGATCTGATAACCCATTTCGCCCAGCATCTGGTCGACCGCTATGGCATCGAGGAAGTCTCGCAGTGGTACTTCGAAGTATGGAATGAGCCGAACATCGATTTCTGGAATGGCATCCCGCGAGATAAAAGTTACTTTGCCCTGTACGCGCACACCGCCCGTGCGTTGAAGAGCGTCAGCCCGCGCCTGCGCGTTGGAGGCCCCGCCACCGCTGCCGCATCATGGGTCGACGACTTCCTGAAATATGCCGCCGACAATCATGTACCGGTGGATTTCGTCTCCAGCCACGGGTACGCCGACGACACGCCCGAGAACCTCTTCGGAACGAATGAAGATATCCCAATGGACGATCGCGTCTGTCGCGCCATCGGAAAAGTAAGAAAACAGATCCAGGCCTCGGCCACGCCCAACCTGCCTCTCTTCTGGACCGAATGGAACGTGCAGGGAATGAACGAATCGCGCGACACCTCGTTCGTCGGCACCGGGCTCGCGAACACGATTCGCGAGTGCGATGGCCTTGTGAACATGATGTCGTTCTGGACATTCTCCGACGTCTTCGAAGAAGGCGGCCCGATTGCGAAACCATTCGACGGAGAATTCGGACTGCGGGCGAAGGGCGGCATCAACAAGCCCAGCTATTACGATTTCGCGCTGCTCCACCTGCTGGGCGATCAGCGCATCGCCAATCCTGCCACGAATGTAATTGCGACAAAGCGTCCAGATGGAACGCTCGCCGTCGCAGTGTGGAATCTCGTCGATCCCGATAAAACCGGGAGCGAAAAAGATGTCCAGCTGGTTTTCCACGGCGTTCCCGCGAATGCAGCAGTTTCGATCAACCGCGTCGATAACACGCATGGAAATACTCTTGCCGCCTACAAAGCTATAGGCAGTCCGCTCGATCCGACTGAAGCGCAAGTAGAGCAGATGAACAAGACAACTGCGCTCGGCGCTCCAGAACGGCTCACTCTCAGCGATGGCAAGCTGAATCTGAAGCTGGACACCAACGCTCTGTTGCTCATCAAAGTTGGATCACATCTTGAGGACAGCAACCAGTGAGAACGTTGCGCGAGGCAAAAGCTTCCCGTCCGCTGCGGGCGCTGATCCTGCTCACAGCATCGGTTCTCTCCATACCGGGCAAAGCGCTGGCAGATCAAAACTACTCACAGCAGGTATTTTTTGAAAACAGCCTGTCGCCCGGATCGTATTTCTACAGCGAGGGAACAGTCTCCGCTCCCAGCAAGCTGCAACTCATCGACGGCAAACTGCCGGTGGAGACCTCAACCTTCATCAGCGGGCCTAATGCACTCGCGCTTCAGTGGCAGTCCATGCCCGACGGCGGATGGGATGCCGAGATCAATCTCTACAACTGGCGCAACCGCGATATCGACTTTCCGGGAGACAGCCTCTACTTGTGGCTCTACACGAAAGACGGCATCCGCGCTGAAGCTCTGCCAAAGATTGCCCTGCGCGACATCGCCCGCAACTTCACCGCGGTACTCCCCATTGGATCGTTCACCAGCGATCTGGCGCCTGGTAAATGGACAAGAGTGCGCATTCCTCTAGCCAGCTTCTCAGGCGCATCGCTCCATCCTTTCGATGCGCGCCGTCTCCACACCATCATCTTCGCGCAGGGTACAGCCGATGGCGGCGCGCATACGCTCTATATCGATGACATACGCATAGAAAACGCGACAGCGCAGAATCAACACGCGCCGGCCGCGCCCGAGATCATCGAGGCCAAAGGATATGAGCGCCACATCGATCTCAAGTGGAAAGCGCCGGAAGACGCATCCGTAGCGCAATATGTGATCTATCGTTCGATGCACGGCGAGCCGTTCCAGCCTATCGGCGTGCAGCGCTACGGAGTCAACCGTTTCGCCGATTTCCTCGGCGATCCGCACGCAACTGCTTCCTACAAAATCACTGCACGTACCTCGTCACTGCGGGAGTCTGCGCAGTCTGCCGCGGCCACGGCGTCGACCCACCCCATGACCGACGATGAGCTGCTCACCATGGTGGAGGAGGCCTCGTTCCGCTACTACTGGGAGGCGAATGAACCGAACTCCGGCATGGCGCGGGAAAACACTCCGGGCGACGACGACATCATCGCTCTCGGAGCGAGCGGCTTCGGCATCATGGCCTTGGTCGTCGGCGCAGATCGCAATTTTGTTCCACACGAACAGGTCGTAGACCGCCTGCTGCGCATCACCGATTTCCTCGCCAAGGCCGACCGCTACCACGGCGTATGGCCCCACTTCCTGAGCGGAAAGACCGGCCATGTCCTGCCCGTCTTCGGCATGTATGATGACGGCGCCGATCTGGTGGAAACGTCGTTCCTGATGCAGGGCCTTCTGACGGCGCGGCAGTACTTCAATCACGACGACGAAAAAGAGCAGCAACTGCGCAGCAACATTACGAGACTCTGGCAGGGTGTTGAGTGGGACTGGTTCCGGGCAACACCTGACAAGGATGCTCTCTACTGGCACTGGTCACCCGACTACGCCTTTCACATCGCCAACCGCCTCCAGGGATGGAACGAGGTCATGATCACTTATCTGCTGGCCATCGCATCCCCGACTCATCCCGTGCCCGCCAGCCTCTACCACACCGGCTACACAGCAGAAGGCACACATCACACTTACGGAGAGCACCACACTTACTATGGCATCCAGCTCGACATGAACTACGGCCCCGGCTCACCAGGACCACTCTTTTTCACTCAGTATTCCTACCTGGGCTACGACCCTCGCGGCTGGCACGACAAATACACCGACTACTTCAACAACAACCGCAGTGAAGCCATGATGGGTCAGGCCTACAGCATCGCCAATCCGCTGCACATGAAAGGCTATGGCGCCGATGCATGGGGGCTGACCGCAGTCGACGGCCCGAAAGGCTACCGCGAATACAAGCCCTTCACCGAAGATGACGGCACCATCGCGCCAACCGGGGCCATGAGTTCCTACGCGTACACGCCACAGCAATCGTTGCTCGCGCTAAAGCATTTCTATCGCGACCTGGGAGCGCAGGTCTGGGACATCTATGGCTTTCGCGATGCCTTTAACCAGCAGCAAAACTGGTACTCCGGAATTACGATGGGACTCAATCAAGCTCCCATGGCGGTCATGATCGAAAACGGCCGCACGGGCCTCATCTGGAAAAGCTTCATGTCAAATCCGGAGATGGCGCACATTCAGCAAACCATCGGATTACAGCCGGATGGGAACAAATAAAAAGTGATACCAACGAAGCAAAGATCGAAGGACCGGGCATGACCTCGAAGGACAGCAAGGCTCCTTCGAGCAGAACGGCCTCGCGACCCGATCTGAAGGAAGTCGCCCGCCATCTCGGCGTTTCGCAGACCACCGTCTCGCGTGTGCTGAATGGCTCGGCAAAGGAGTACCGCATCTCAGAGGAAACGCAGCAGCGCGTTCTCGCCGCCGCGGCGCAGTTGAATTACAAAGCAAACGCCCTTGCCCGGAGCCTGCGCAGCAAACGCAGCAAAACCGTGGGCGTCATGGTTCCGGAGATCAGCGAAGGCTATTCCACCGCAGTTCTCGGCGGCATTGAAGATGTTCTCCTACTCTCCGGATTCTTCTACTTCGTCGTAAGCCACCGGCATCGCGCCGAACTTCTCCGCGAATACCCTTCCCTGCTACTCGCGCGCGCAGTCGAGGGGATCATCGCCGTTGATTCTGCCCTGGAAGAAGATCTGCATATACCCGTGGTTGCCGTGTCCAACCATCATCACCGCCCATCGGTCATAAATATCGAACTCGATCACCTTCTGGCTGCGCGCTACGCGCTCGAGCACCTGAACCGCCTTCACCATCGCGACATCGCCTTCATTAAGGGCCAGACCTTCAGCTCGGATACGCTCGCCCGCTGGCGCGCCATCTGCAAAATCGCAGCCGATCTTGGAATAGAAATCAACCCTCGACTCGTAACGCAACTCGAAGACCATGGCCTCGGCACCGAACCGGGCCGCGCTGCAACCGTCAGGCTGCTCGAACGTGGCGTGCCCTTCACCGCCATCTTCGCTTTCAACGACCTCGCCGCCATAGGCGCCATTACCGTCTTGCGCGAAGCCGGAATACAAGTGCCAGAGCAAGTCTCCGTCGTCGGTTTCGACGATATCTCCAGCGCAGCCACGAACAATCCACCGCTCACTACCGTGCGGCAGCCTTTGCAGGAAATGGGCCGCGTCGCCGCAAGTACACTGCTGCAAATGATCCACGACGAAAAACAGGAATGGCCGAAGCATCCCATCCGCGTGCTCCCGACGTTTGTGGAACGGCAATCCACCGCTATGGCGTCGCGGGGACGCAAAAATGGATCCGCCATCGCCGCGGAATAACGCGGAATTCTATCTTCAGGAGGACAAGGTTGGCTCGTAAAGCTCTTCATTCCGCTCCCGTATCGCTCGTGGCAATTCGAAGAACAATTGCCGTCGGCGTTACTTTCGCCATCTGCACCACGGCACTCGTCGCGCAGAACACGCAGCGAAGGCCCGCCCCTTCATGTCCGCAGCTCGCCACTCCCGCCATCGAGCGCCGCGTCAACGATCTCCTAAAGCAGATGACCCTCGACGAAAAAATTGGCCAGCTCGTGCAATACAACGACAGCGGCTATGAGTCCGCCACAAGTCCAACACAGCTTGCGGCAAATCCCGAGGCCAAAAACAACGTCAACTCCATGGAGCTGGCCGCAACCGGGCGGCTCGGCTCCATGCTCAACACAGTAGGGGCCGAACGCACCAACGCCTTCCAGCACGCCGCAGTCGATAAGAGCCGCCTTCACATCCCGCTACTCTTCGGCGCGGACATCATCCACGGCTACCGCACCATTTACCCGCAACCTCTCGGGCTCGCCGCCACCTTCGATCCCGAGGTGGTGCAATCACTCGCGCGCATGTCCGCCGAAGAGTCTACCACCGCAGGCATACGCTGGTTCTATTCGCCCATGGTCGATATCTCCCGCGACGCGCGCTGGGGCCGCTCCACCGAAGGCGCAGGCGAAGATCCGTACCTTGGATCGGCTATGGCGCGGGCCTACGTGCTCGGTTATCAGGGAACCAGTCTCGCAAATCCAGACAGTGTTGCCGCTTCCGTAAAACACTTCGCCGCCTACGGAGCAGCTGAAGCAGGCCGCGAATACAACACCACCGACATGTCGGACATTCGCCTGCGACAGGTCTATCTGCCACCCTACAAAGCCGCAGTCGAAGCAGGCGCGGCAACCATTATGAGCGCATTCAATGCATTGAACGGCGTTCCTGCCACGGCGAATCGCTTCCTCATGCAGAACATCCTGCGCGACGAATGGGGCTTCAACGGCTTCGTCGTCAGTGACTACACAGCAGTCATGGAACTTGTAAACCACGGCATCGCGCTCGATGCTGCAACAGCGACACGCAAAGCACTTCTTGCTGGCGTCGATGTCGACATGATGTCCCATTTCTACGACACGCAGCTGCCCGAACTTGTCCGCACCGGTCAGGTCTCGATGAGCGCCGTCGATGAAGCCGTGCGTCGCGTGCTACGCGTAAAGTTCGCGCTTGGCCTCTTCGAACATCCCTATGCGCGCGCAACCGAGATTACCGCCGCCGTTCCAGAACACCGCCCGCTCGTGCGCAAAGCAGCGGAAGAATCCTTCGTTCTGCTCAAGAACGATTCCGCCAGACAGGGCCATCCCATTCTTCCTCTATCAACTGATGCAAAGAAGATCGCACTCATCGGCCCCCTCGCCGACAACCCCGGAGAAATGATGGGTTCGTGGAGCGGTGGCCCTGAACTGGCCGACGTTGTCACCATCAGAGCCGCGTTTGAGGCTCGTGCAAAGCAAACCGGCGGCGCTTTGACCTACGCGAAAGGCACAGAGATCACCGGAACCTCCGAGGAAGGCTTTCCCGAAGCCGTGCATGCAGCAGAACAATCAGACGTAGCCGTGCTGGCACTCGGCGAATCAGGCGTGATGAGCGGTGAAGCGGGATCGCGCGCCCATCTCGACCTGCCCGGAAACCAGGAGAAACTTCTCGAAGCCGTCGCCGCCACCAATAAACCTGTCATCCTGCTCGTCTTCTCCGGCCGGCCGCTCGTGCTGAACTGGGCCGCACAGCACATTTCCGCCATCATGGAAGTCTGGTTCCCTGGAACCGAAGCCGGCTCCGCCATTGCCAACGTGCTCTATGGAGATGTCTCTCCGAGCGGCAAGCTCCCCATGAGCTTCCCGCGCGCCGTAGGTCAGGAGCCTCTCTACTACAACCAATTCCCTACCGGACGGCCTCCGTTTCACGCCGATCTGACGCAGCCGCCCGGCCCCAATTCCCGCTTCGTCTCGCGCTATATCGACGTGCCAAACGACGCTCTCTTCCCCTTTGGATATGGGCTGGCCTACACGCAATTTTCCTATGGCAAAGTAACTCTGTCGCGACCCGCCGTTCCTTTGCGTGAGGCAAATCACGAAGGCACGCAGAAACTTATAACTGCAACCGCGACAGTGACAAATACCGGGAGCCGCGCAGCAACGGAGATCGTGCAATGCTATGTCCGCAATCTTGGCGCAAGCGTCGAGCAGCCCGTGCGCAGCCTCGAAGGCTTTACCCGGGTCACGCTGCAACCAGGAGAATCGAGACAGATATCCTTCAATCTCAACTTCCCCGAACTCTCGTTCTATAACTCTGAAAGCAAAGCGGTGATTGAGCCAACGCATTACACGGTTTGGATCGGGGGCAGTTCCCTGGCCGCGGAAGCAGCAGACTTCAACGTGACTCCATAGAAACAGCCCCACATCTGTCCGAGCACTCTGATCGGTGACATGTTAAGCTACTGCCACTCTGAATTAAGGAAGCTTAGCAATGCCAGCATCGTTACGAAGATCTGGACTACTCCTTTGTGCAGCGCTCAGTCTCGGCAGTACCTGCGCGTTGCTTAGTGGCTGCCTGGCCGGTTGCCGATCGAACCCGTGTCTAGCCATCATGGGAGATAGCCGCGCAGCAATCGCGGCCGTCGGCAAGTCTCTGTCTGGCCCGCTCGCAAAGCTGACATCGAATCCGGCATCAGGAGATGAGGCTAGAAAGAATTCCCAACAGCTTTACGATGCCATGCTCAACACAGACGTATCTAGATGTCCGAAAGACTTCAGGAATCAATATCAAACCGTTTTGGCAAGCGTTGGAGAATTCAACTACGCCGTGGATCAGGTTCCAGTCGAAGACTTGGAAAAGCTGCGATATCTCATGTCCCAGGTTGGTTCGAACCATCCAGACTTCCAGGTAAAGGAAGTGCTTCACAACGTCGAGGTAAAGAGACAAGAGATGTTTCGCCAGATGACCGAGCTGAGAGTGATTGCCCACAAGTATGGTGTGGATCAGGATTTCTGATGAAGGAAGGTTAAGCGGCGTCAGCGATCCCGGTTCGGATTGCAAGCGGTTTCGGGTAGATGCAAGCCAAAGTGCAGACGGGTTTTCCTTAATTAGCGATGTGTACCTAGTTTGGCGCACGCAGTTTGCAGTCCGCCATCGCACGCTTTCTTGTTCAGGTTGAAAGCCTGCCCCGTATCCCGACTGCCCCCCTGGCCTTGACTGTACATATCGGCAAGATTCGCACAGCCTTCCAGCAGGCCTGCATCACATGCCTTTTGATACAACGACCGCGCACGCAGGAAATCAGGAGGAATGCCGATAAGAGCCCCCGCCGGATTCGAGTAAATACTGGCGAGGTTATAGCATCCCTCCTTGTTACCGCCATTGCACCCCTTCTCATACAGCGATTGTGCTTGTTTATAGTCAGCAGCTCCTCCCTGGCCGTCGTTGTAGAGAACGCCTAGATTCGTGCATGCCCTCACTTGTCCGCCGTCGCACGCTTTTTTATAAAGCGACCGCGCGAGTGCGTAATCCTGAGGGACGCCGGTGCCATTGTGGTAAAAACGACCGAGACCGAAGCACGCGTCCACACTCCCCCCATCACAGGCTTTTTGATAAAAGGACCGCGCCTGGGCATAGTCCTTGGTCATTCCCATGCCCTCCTCATAGAGATCGCCGATGTTGTAGCATCCATTCATCTCGCCGCCATCGCAAGCTTTCTGATAAAGGGCCCGCGCCAAGGCATAGTTCGGATCTGTGCCAGATGAAAAGAGATTGCCGAGGTCAGTGCACCCTTCCAATCTGCCGCCGTCGCATGCCTTCTGATAGAGTTGACTCGCCTGGACAAAGTCCTGCTTTGTACCCGTTCCATTCGCGTAATGAACTCCGAGGCTCCTGCATCCCTCCATGTTCCCGCCATCGCAGGCTTTCTTATAGAGAGTAATCGCACTGGAGTAATCCTGAGTCACCCCATAACCGTTGTCATAGATCATGCCCAGCACATCGCACCCGTGCATCTCCCCTCCGTTGCAGGCTTGCTGCGCAAGATTGCGCGCCTTCTGGAAGTCCGTGGACACGCCATAAGCGTTTAGGTACATCACGCCAACGGCATTACAACCCCGCAGGTCGCCCGCGTCGCACGCCTTCTGAAAAAGAGCCTTTGCGAGCGGATAGTCCGTGGCTACACCAAAACCATATAAATAGAGCAAGCCCAGAGTTCTGCACCCCTGCACGCTTCCCCCATCGCAAGACTCTTGCGCCAGTGGTTTGGCCTCGGAGTAGTGCCTCTGATCGTAGAGCGTCTGCGCCTGCTGCGCCCGCTGGGCCGCCTGATCGCTTAACTCCTTCGACCGGATGGCATTGTCGCGTGCTGCCTGATCGCGTGCAGCCTGGTCGGCTTTCAGCCGTGCGGCGCGGACCGGCGCGAGTTCCAGCCGCTCAATCACCTGTGTAGTATCTCGAATCGTGACTTCCAGTTCGACTCTGTCTGGCCCATCCGCGGCTTTCGCTGACAACAGGTGCTGGCCCAGTCCCACGTGCGCTTTAGCCACGTCCTCGGCATCGATACGGCCCTTTGCATCGCCGTCCAGCTTCCAGTCGCAGGCCAGGTCGCAGACCACCAGCATTGTTGCTTCCGCCGGCTTGGTCACAGGCTTCGGATTCGGTCTCACAATAGGTCCCTCACCCTGCTGCGCCAGAAGTGGCGCTGCTGATAAGACCGACACCAGCGCCCAACTGGCAATCATGCTTTTCCGCATCTCATCTCTCCGCAAATCTCTCGCTAAGAATTTCCTTAACCCAAAGCTCACGCCATCCAGTCACTGGAGACGGCGCAATAGCACGCAGGCCTCTGCAAATCCGCCGTTGCATGCCTTCTGAAAGTATTTGCGGGCTGCTACGTCGTTGCCCGCGTTCTGATATAGAGAACCAAGACTGGCGCAACTGCGGAAAGTGTCTCTTTCGCAGGCCTGCTGATACAACTCATGCGCCTTGCCAACATCTGGGTGCCCTCCCAAGCCTTCTGCGTAGAGATAGCCGAGGTAATTGCAGGCATCCATCTCGCCGCCGTTGCAAGCCTGAGCAAAGGAATTTCTCGCCTGAGCGTAGAGCTTGCGGTTATAGAAGTCTTTTCCCTCGTTGTAAAGCAACGGCAGATTTCCCGACTGGATCTTGGGAACAGACGAGTTCCATTGATACACGCCCATAACTTCGGGGCTTTGTGTGTAGCCCTGAGCGGTCGCGATTGCGCGCACCTTTGTGCCGCTGTGCAGACCAGTGAACGGCTCCGTGTAAACAGGCGAGGAATCTGCTGGGGGTGAGCCATCCAGCGTGTAATGAATGATCGCGCCCGGAGTAGGATCATAGAGAGCCACGGTCTGGGAAGTCTGGAAATTGCCTCCCGCCGGCGCAAGCACCGGTATGGCGGCTTTGGGATGCGGTTTAATCGCCACGCCAATGGCAACAAAGACCGTGAGAATCAGTGCCGACGCCAGGATCCCGATCACCACCTTGGATTTGTGCCAAGGGGTCGGCTCCTGGATTTCGCCTGGAGATTCCGCCTCCGCTACCGACAGCTCAAACCCCTTTGCGGCGATTGTGGCTAGCAGTTCTTTAGCCTGGATCTGTGAAGCCGCCACGCAATAGAATTTTCCGTCTGCAGTGAAACTCTCACAGCGCTGGTTGTCGGCGATCTTTTCAAGTTCCTTTAAATCCTCTTCGTACCGATCAGGTCGAAGAGCAACTTCCACAAGCCAGACGTTTGACTCATCAGCCTCGTCGATCGCGGCAGATACGCTTGACGATACTTCACGCTGGATCTGGAACCGGTATAGCTGTTTCCCCATCCCCTACCCTCCAAGGCTTGGTAGAATCCGCGTGTCAGAACCACGCACTAAGTGCAGCCGTAGTTCTAACTGTCGCACAGCCTTGAATCCTTCACAGTTGAATGCACTCGACACGCTCTTTTGTTGATATTGTGCGTGTCGTACGAAGATGGACTACCTTCGATCTCTTAGTTCGTGTAGCTCACACAAAAGCTATCAGTCACTATTTCGACCATATCTCCACCCGCCTGTTCTTTTCGCGCCCCTCTACCGTCGAGTTATCTCCCACTGGCATTGCCGACGAAAAGCCGACCTCCTGAACATCGGTGTTGCTGTCGTTTACGATGATCGCGAGCCCGTCGAGTGCAATGATATTTTCACAACACGGAGATCGCATGTTCCCTTCATTCGCCAGAAGTTGAACCTCCTTGTCGTTGATGGGCCGCGAAGCCATGCCTATGTCGGCGTGATGGTCGTGCAACGCTTTGAAGGAATTGCCCGAGCCGTTGGCAACGACCGAGAAGATGACCGGCCTCCACTGGCCAGGCAACTTTGCGCGAACATCATGATGCGTCTTATCTTTGTCGCTGACTGGGATCTCCTGAATGTCCTTTGCTCCTTTGTTCTTGAGAAAGCCCACCAGCAGCCGGGGAGCCAATTCGTCTCCGATAGTCGTCGAGCCTTCCAAACGCAATACAGTTTTCAGTGGACGCGTTAGAACGTAAACCGCGACAGCCGCGGCGATGAGCAGACATGCCGCGACCACAACAGGCACAACATGCCGCCGCTTCTTTGGCGGCCTGTCCGCGGCTGTCTCCTGGAATAACCCTTGGCTTTGAAGCTGCCGTACAAGCTGGCTCGTTTGCGCTTCCGACTTTGCCACCGCATAGGTGTAAACACCTGCCGAGAACGTCTCGCATCCCAGTCTGTTGGCAATTTCCTCCAGTTCCTTTGAGTCCTCTTCATAACGGTCAGGTCGGGGTGCAACTTCTATGAGCCAGACGTTTGACTGATCGGCTCCATCGACGGCGGCAAACACGCTTGGCGACACATCGCGCTGAATCTGGAATCGATACAGTTGTTTCCCCACGCTCCACCCCTCCAGGCCGTTTGGAACAAATCAGACGGTAGCCGCCGATCAAAAATATTTCGGTCGATCCATCCTTCGCACAGCCTTGAACCCTCTCAACGGTCTAATGAAAGCAGCACGATCAATCCAATGACCAGCAGCACTCCCATGCCCAACAGGAGAAGCGGAATGCTGATACTGTGCATTCGCGGCGCATTCCTCTGCGCCGGCGATTCACGGGTTGCTGGAAGCGCACTGGTTTCGTCCGTCGAAGCACTCAATTCATGCACAAATTCTCGCGAGACACCCGACTCGGGATACATCGCCGACAGATCACGAAACATCTTCAGCGCATGCCCATGACCTGGACGCTCGTACTCATCCAGTGCCTTTTCGTACTTCCGCGTAAAGCCGCTCTCGCCGGGCTGCACATGCAAGTCATTCAGGAATTGCCACGCCAGATCAATTGATTCGGCAAAGTTGACGCCTTGCATTCCCTCCAGTTGAAAGGTGGCCAGCCCAACCACTTCTCCGTGGTCGTTTAACACCGGTCCGCCGCTGTTTCCTGGGTTGATTGCAGCATCGGTCTGGATGACCTGCCATCCCCCCGACATATCCTTCACATCGCTAACGTGCCCGGTTGTCAGCGCCGGCTGGATTGCGCTCCGCTTGAACTCAGGGAAAAACGCGACCTTGCCCGGATAGCCCATGACATAAAGATCTGCTCCCTCACGCACACCCCCGGATTGAATGTCCTTCGCTACGGAGACCGTCGGCAGATCATTCCCATCGATCTTCAGCACCGCAATGTCTTTACCGGGCGTTGGCTGACCCACCTTTTTTATTTCGCAAGTCAGTTCGCGCGTCTGGTCTGCCGTATCTCCACGCGCCGTGGGCATGATCACATGCGCTTCGCGCGTAAATGTGAATTGGGCATGTTTGACGTATTGTTCGGCCAGCACATCCCGCAATCGTCCCGTAGCTTCAGCATTCACATTCTTGCCCGGTAGCAGGTCTTCCACACTTTTTTCCAGTCCCTGAGCCTGGGCATCGACTAGCTCCGAGACTGACTCCAGAACCGCCTTCTTCAGATCCTCATCCTCAGGCTCAACAACATGGGCATTCGTAAGGACGTACCCCTCTGGAGTGATGATGAAGCCGGTGCCAAGTGTGTAGATCTTCTTGTCCAGATTCCCAAGTTCACCCTCTTTCAGGTAGCTGCCCGGATCGGAGTAGAAGATGTTGAAGAGCTTTTCGACCGCCTCTTCCTTGGAAGTCTGTCCCGGCACAATCTGGCCGCTCACCGCATTCATGAGTTTGTCCACATTCGGCTCCATCTGCGCCACCACGCCGGAAGCATCAAACTGAACCAGAATCTCGACCGTGGCGGGACGGGCGCGGTCTGCGATCTGAGAAGGAATCAGGATCTTGCCACTCTTCGGCGCGAATTGGTGCTGACAACCGCACGTCACAACGGCCGCCGTCGTCAATACAATTGCGAATCTCCGAACCATAGGCATCTTGCTAGCTTCATTTCGAGGTCAGCGAAGCTCGATGATCTCGGGTTCACGTAAAACAGTACCGTTCCGATCACTGACCCCACGCGTCTCCACCGAGTCAACTCTTCTGGGAAAGTCATCCCCTACCCGTCGATACTCCTTGCCCTTTTTGGGACAGATCAACCTCATTTCGGCGCTGTTCATCAGAGCGTCCAAAGTGTCTTGTAGAGGCTTGTTCACTCGACGACGATCTAAGTCCTGGTCGGATTTCAGAGAGGCATCCAGGATCGCTTGATTTGTCGTCTGTTGTATCCTGCTAAAAAATTGACCCTCTTCCTGACGCATCTGCAGCAGTATCAGCAAGTCAGCGAGGCACTCGTGATGGGTCTGGATTTCCCTGATGAGTGCAGAGGGCAGGTGATCCCGCATCGCCACCTCCGCCCATGCGTCATAGGCTTCCAAAATTCTCTTCAAACGGCGAGACCCTTCCGACTCGATTGTCTTCGGGATTTTGGTCAGCTCATCGCTGATCCCATTTAACTTGCTTGTTATACCGTGCCACTCATTGCATGCCCCTGTGCCTTCGGCCACCTGCCTGCTCCAAACCAGCCCGACCAACACGAGCACCGAAAGCGACAACGCAGCCTGGCCCACCGCCAGAAAAAATCCTGCCTGTGATGGCTCCATAAACGTAGATATGCCGTCCATGACGTCACTCTCCATTTCCGTGTAGAGGGCGGAAGGCGACGCTGTCGCCGCCCGGACTAATCGCTTCAACCGCGAGACGGAAGTCCTGCAAACGAACGCGTACGGTCCACCATTGCCCGTTTTCTACCCTGCGTTGCGCGGTGGGCTCCCATGTGCCCAGTCGCTGCAAGTCGCGCGATGCCTCGGATTCGAGGACACGGCGCTCGGTTCCATCCATATCCTCCCACAGCACAATCGATTCGCTTCCATCCCATGCCAGTGGCAGCTTGCCGACTAACCCCTCGGGGGGGATCACTTCGTCAACCCGCAAAATCGGTTCGAAATAAGGTTTGTCCAGAGAGAAGCCTCCGACTGTCGAGGTCATTCTCTGATCGTCGACATTCAACTCAATCACCAGGTTGCCCCGGCGGAGTGATCGCGATAGGCACGCGCCCTTAACCACGCATTCTTTTGGCTGCGGGGCGAGTTTGATGGACACTCCCGGCAATGACGACCCCACGGCCTCGCTGGCCACAGCCAGATACGTCGTCTTACCTGAGAGGTGGATGACATCCAGTTGCTGTCTGGTGGCTTCCACCGCTTTGCGCAGCAGGTCGGCTCGCTGAGCGATCTCAGTCCGCGTATGCTCCAGGAATTTCTTCTCGAGATTGTCCCAGCCTTCCAGTCCGCTGCTGACAATCTTGAAGGGCACCTGCTCGGTTCGCGTCTTCCCTTCATCGAGCACCCGGAGATCAATATGCTCCGGTACACGATTCTGTGCCGTGGCTGCCTCAATGCTGAGGCTGGCCTTAAACTGCTCGGCAACTCGGCGAAACTTCGCGCGATTACGCCGGATATCCAGTTCGGCGGCGCCCATCTGTCCTTCGCCGATAAGAGTCGGGCCGGCAGTGCCGCCTTTAATATAGAAATAATGCTGGCAGCGCATCGCCAGCTCATTAATTAGAAAATCTGTTAAATCCTCACCCCCGAAGCGCTCCCCACGGCAGTAGAGAATCCGGGGACGAATGTGTAACCGCCCCGCCTGAGTGGAGTCGTATTGCACGTTGACGAGCGCTATATCCGTCGTGCCTCCACCCAGATCAAAGGAGGCTACCGTATAGTCCGGATAGTCTCTGCGTGAATCTGTCTGCGCCTTTTCTACAAGGTAGTCGATGAGCGCAGCGATAGGCTCCTGGAGAAACCGTATCTGGTTGCCTGCAGAACCGAAGGCCTGCACCAATGCCTGTCGAAGACGAGCGTACTGGCGCAGCGAACATCGCGCGGGATGAGTAAGGATGAAGCTGTGGAAGACCGCGCCCCGAGCCGACTCAGCCATGCGCCGCACGCAATAGAGGTAATCGAAAGCCGCCTCACTTGCCTTCCGTTCAACCCAGCGGGCCTCGACCTCGGGACGCAGACTGATTTGCTGCTCGACGTCACCCAGGCGCTGTTTAAGCCGATCGGCTGTGCTGGCTGCCACCTCGGCATGCTCGGCCGCAAGCCGTTTTACCCGCTCCCCGGTCTCGATTCCCGGCGGCGTTGTCTGCAGCGTCAAGTATCGTACGACAGTGGGCGAGACCATCGCATTGTGTTCATCCAATGGCAACAGCGCCGGTTCTTCGCCCTGCTGCCATACTGCGCAGCAGCTGTTGCTTGAGCCAAAGTCAATGGCAACCACTCCACCGAAGACCTGCATCGGCTCAATTTTGAGCGGCACCTCCCACTCAAGTGTCGGATGGTTGGTCTTGGTCTTCAGCCGCAGGGTTGCCAGTTCTGCCGGACGCCCCTGCAATGCGCTCAGGTCGAGTTCGAACTCCACCACTTCTCCGGCGCCGCCTTCAACCTCGATCGGCAGATGCGTCAGCCTCTTGATGATCACTCCGGGCAGAGAGATCGCGCTTAGTTCCGCCGACTCGATCACCAGCGTTCCGTTTTGCAACCCACCGTCATTGCCTTCTGGACTTTGATTGCGGAATTCGAATCTGAGTCGTTGTCCCGAAGTCTGGCGCCGTACTTCCGGTGCGCTGAACTGCCCGGTCCACCGCAGTTGAGGAGGTTCGTGTAAATCCAGTTCCAGTTCTGCGGAGGTTGTAGCGATTCCGTGCGGGCTTTTGTAGTCCAGATCCAGGGTCGCGCGTACAGATGCGGCCCCATGGACATTTGCTACCGGGCTGATCTCTACCTCAAGTTCGTCGCCCTCGCCAACCAGGCGCCCGTCACCCTCCAGATCGGGAGGAACGCTGATCCTTGCCCCGCGCAATTGCACGTCGAATACCCGAAGTAGCCCGGCCCCCGGTCGGATCTTTACCCGGCTGCGACTATGCCGGCCATTCCCGGCAAACCATCCGGCCACCCGACTCGGCTCGCAAACGAGCTTTGGGTTTAAGTCGATCACCATCAGGTTCGCCCCAACCGTACCCACTGTAGTGACCAGCTCAATCTTTCCAATCGTGGTTTGGTGCAAGCGCTCGACCACATCGACCTTGAACTCATGCAAAGCACCCGGCGCGATCGAGGTGTTCTTTGAGAGCGTTGCATGCAGCCATTCGGGCAGGTCTATATAGCTCACCCTAATCGTTGCGCAGCTCGTATTGATGGCTTTGACAGAAACTCGCGACGGCTTTTCTCCAACGTGCAGCACCTCCGGCTTCAGCTCCAATACAAGCTGTGCGCACGGCTCTCCACAGTAGCCGCACCAGGCATCATCACCCCGACACAGGTAAGCCGCGCAAGCCGGGCATAAGCGATCCTCAACCACGCACAAACTCTCCCCGATCACAGATCACGAAAGTGTCCGCGGTTTCGGTGGTCACAGACGCATGAGAAAACAGCTTGACCTTGCCGTTGCCTGCGGGATATTGAAAAACACCCTCCAGCGATCTGCGCGAGTCCACCGGATCAAGCCCGATCTTCGGCAGCACAGGCATTTGCTCGCCGGTCAATATGACCAGAAAGTTGCCACGCGTGTCGAACTTGAAGACCAGTTTCGCGTTGGGGCTGCGGTCTTCCAGATTCGTGCACGTCAGCGACCGAGCCTCTTTATATCTGTCGAAGAAACGGTCGTCGGCCTCTGACGGACTCATCCCCAGGCAGCGGTTGTAGTCCTCAACCGGGTTGCCAGTCAGGGTCTTGGGGTCTCTGGCCATCTCTGGAGATGATTGAGTTTCGACGAGCCTGGCCGATCGATCAGCCGATACCGGCTGTTCTGGAATGATGGCTGGGCGACCCGCTCCACTCTTCATGAGCAGATCCTCGTTCTGAAAAGACTCCGTCTGCGGCTCAGGAGAATTCCCATCCCGATCCAAGGAGACCTCCGAACTCAGTGAGGCGAGGGGCTCCCTCACCCCTTGCTGATATTCGGCATTCATTTTGGAAATGATTGCCTGTTGCTGCGCAAACTGCCTGGTTATTCTGGCTTCCGCCTCTGTTGCCTGTTTGAGGACCAGTTCAGCGGCATTCGAGGCAGCATTTGCTTTCTGAAGGACGTTCTTCTTCCGACCACTGCTCTGTGTGAGCATGATCACAAGAATTCCCAATACGGCGATACTCAGCAGTATCCCCAAGGCCTGCAGCACACGGCCCTTGCTGCTATAGCTAGGATGCTTCGGTGCTGATGGGGCGATCTGATTCAACGTAACTATGGCATCCGATATTGACTCTCCCGCTCTGGTTAACTGTTCAGGTGTATAAGTGGGAGGCTTTGGAATATGGGCAATGTAGACACTCAGAAAATTCCAGAAATCCGTGGAAGCATTTTGTAAGTGAGTTTTAGCTTTTCCCCGCAATGCTTCTTCGGTTTGAGTGGAACCAGATTGGCACTCCGCATCAGCTGTTTGACTCTGGAGGAGATTGAATTGGGTCCTGACGCCCTTGAGATCATCCAACACCTTATTGATCTGAAAGTTCTCTTGTGTATTCATGACCACCTGGGTCGTGGTCATGACCTTGATACATGCCGCAGCATGGCCGAGGTCATTCGCCAAGAGCTGAAGCTGAAGAGACGGGGACTGCCCGCCACTCGTACCAGACAGCAAGGGCGTCCCCCTCTCGAGCTTTGGTTGTAATTTCTTGAATCCATCACGAGCATCGGATACCAGGTCTGCGGCCTGCTTTAATTCTTGAGGGTCGCCACTAGCATTGCTCGGCGGCTTGTCAAGGCTTTGAAGTGTCTTGATAGATGTTGCGGCTTTATCCAATTCTCCAGATACCGTCTGCACTGCCTGCACTGCGGTTTGCTGTTTCGGCCTGCAATCCGCGGTAGTTATAGTTTTTGGGTTCTTGGGGATTTTGAGCTTGTCTTCCGCGCCCGCGATCTGAGCGAGGATAGTTTCGAGATCTTTACTCGCTTGGTCGTTCTTGCCCTTCAACGGTTCTTCAACAGTCATGAGGCAAGCCTTGGCTAACTTCAGCTGCAAAACTAGCTCCCGACGAGTGTCCGGAATCGTCGGAGCAGGAGAAGGATGGGTACCTCCTGGCGGCTCAGCTTTAGCCCCGCCGTAAAGTCCAACCGCCATCGACACCGCCAGGGCGATGGCGCTGAATCCAGGCTTGAAGCGCTTTTTCTTCACGTTAGGATTCCACAAGTTTCAGGGAAATAAGTTTGCGTATCCTGTCCGCAATCACATACTTCAAGGCAAGGATGAACAGCGGCTGCTTGCGCACGGGATCTTTTCTTGCATCGTTATCCCCGCGGTTCTCGAGCGCCTCCTCTGCGACATGAGCCATGTTTAGGATTCCCGTATCCACAGCGCTGGCCACATCGTTCATCTCGTCCTCTGTCAATGAGAGTCCCATCGTGTCCAGGAAGGTCTTGAAGACCTTGAGTTGGGGATCGACGATTACCGGAAGCGTGCCCAGCGTTTTCACGTCCGGCGCTGTGCTCCAATCGCGCATCTCACGCTCCCCGGTCTTGCCCACCAGGTAGTTTTCCCCGGCAATCGGATTCACATATGCGTCATTTCTTTCCAGCCTTTCAGGGCGCATCACCAGGCCAAACGCTACCTCTTCTTTTGGCTTACTGCTGAGTGATACCAGGACTTGGTTGCCTTTAAGTTGGTTATCAGAGGCAAAGTTCGCACCGGCGAGCAGGTTGAGGGCAAACCTTTTGACGATTTTCGAGTCGCGATCCGGTTCACCAAGAGCGCACCAGTTGAAGAGCCGCGATCCATTTCCGCCCACAAATACGGGGATTCGCGCCTGCATCGCGTCATACACCTTGTTCTTCACCAAATGTCCAACCAGCAGCCCGGTGTAGAATGCCGTGCCGCACAAGCCCAGCTCAAGTATCTGGAGGAGGTCCTTAATTCCCTTGGTCTGCGCGCAGCCCGGCAGTTTTTCCAGCAACTCGTCTCCATGCGTTGAAATGATGGCGTCCAGTTCGGCATCGTACGCGTGGCTGCCCTTCCTGAAGCGCTCTTTCAGTGTGGATATCGCTTCGCTGATCGTGCCACCATCGTCAATCATCGCCAGCAAATCAGGTTTCTGTCGCAGAGGAATTAGAAAGATATCCTGTCCCGCGAACTTCACAGACATATGCCCCAGCAGCGAAGGCCGCCCCGTCTCCGGGTGACGATTCCATACTGCAATGTCTGTTGTGCCGCCGCCTATGTCGAGCGTAATCGCGCCCCGCGCAACGTTCATGCGCTTCGCGTTGTCCGAATGCGAGAAAAACCGCGTTGCGGCAATGGCCTCGCAATTGTCCTCTATACGTGGATGGAATTTGATGGGAACTGAAGTTGCGCGCTTGAGCTGAGCGATGACGGTGTTCCACAACCCCTTGAAATTTTCGAGGTCGTCGTCAGAGAACGCCGTTGGATACGAGTAGCGGAGATCCACGCTCGTGGCTCCGTCGAAGATCAATTCCGCGAGCGACTGCAAACCCAGCTGCACAAGAAAGTCCTGTGTAGCCGCATTCACGCCGCGCTCTTCGCTCCACTTGAGATTGGTCAGGATAGACTGCGGGTCACCCGGCGCAAAAATGCGCGATCCCGAGCTCTCCAGGAAGAGGACGTGACCGTCACGTACCGTCATGCGTGTGCCCTTGGCCCCAAAGTCCTGGAAGATACTCAGTATCCGACCGTTCGCCGGCTCAGTATTGGGCAGGAACAACTCGCGTGTGAGCCTTTGAAACTCCCCCGAATCGGAAGTCGTAATCTGCACAAGCCGATTCTGGAATGACAAGCGCTCAATATACGCCGGCTCGTTTTCCTCTACATCCGCCTGGCCGAAGGAGCGATAAATCGAAGTTCCTGTCGTGCCGAAATCCACGCCCAAAGCTGCGCTATGGCCATGCAGGGGATTAACCGGGGCAGGCACATCGAGCAGCAGAAGGCCCGTCGGAGCCGTATCTCCCGGCGTGCGCGGGCGATGTTGATTGAAAGGCATCGTGCAAATCAGCGCTTCAGGAAACTGCGTAAGCATGGTTACTCGGAAATACTCTTCTCCCTGCTTATGCCCACTATCGTCATAGCTGGACATTGGACGGGCCTTGTCTACCGGTTTTCCGCCAAGCGGAGTGACCGCAAACTGATCGGTCTTTTCCCCAAGGCCGCGCCAGGATTCAAAGAGGTAGTAGAGAGCCCAGGGATTGTGCGGTGTGTGGGTATCCTTCCCTGTTGGCTTGCCCTGGATCTGAGGGCCTCCGTTACCTTCCACTTGGTGATCATCTTCAAAGCGGAAGTTTGGCCACAGACAGACAGCCGGCAGCTTGTGCACGCGAACCATTCCGGACGCTTCATCGGGTCCATACGTGCGTTCCAGCACAACATCAAACATAGTGCCATCTGGCACAGGAGGAGCTTTTGGATCAGTCGCGGAGACCAGTCTTTCCAACGTCAGGCGCAGCCGGAACTTCGCTTCGCCCTTATCGGTCCATTCCAGCGACAGGCTCTCGAAAAGACGGTCCGGCGTAAAGAGACTTAGGACTTCCTGCCGTATAGGCAACGCGCAGTGGCGTCCCTGAGCCCTGCCCTCGGGATGAAGAGAACGGCATCCAGGAAACGCGTCGACATCCTCCTCGCCACTCACGGGCCGGGTCTGCTCGAAGATCAGGTCCTTCTCGAAGAAATAGTCCGCTGTGCACCAGCGCACGGGTGGCTTACCTTGCTCGGCTGGCAAAAGACCGCTTTTCGCCCGGCCTAGTTCCGGGATATGCCGCTGAGCGGTGGCCATATTCACCATTTCGTAAATCACGACATCCCGTTCGTTGCGGCTCAATTTGAAGGCAACTGCCGGGTCAATCAACACGTAACGCGGCGCACCTGGCCGGTTGGTATAGATTGCGCAATCGCTGATCACTTCTGCCGTGGGCTTGATGGGCTGATTGATCTTTGTATACAGGTCACCGCCTGTCAGCTCTAGCGTTCTTTCGGAAAACACCCGGTTCTCCGGCAAACTTAATTTCGAGGTTGGAATCAGCTTCTTGGCGAAAGCTTCGAGACTCGCGACAATGTCCGTTGTCTTTGCGCCACGCTCTGTGGGAAGGCCATAGCGCACATGCCAAATCCATTCGGCCAGCAGGGTGCGTTCATGCTGAGAGAGATACTCGTATGGATCCTCGAGCACTTCTCCGGTAAACCATGGGACCTCATTTTTGCTGATGACATCCGAATAGTCCGATCCGGTAGCCACTAGTGTCCAGGGAGAGGTCATGCCGAAGGCGCGTTTCTTCCCTTCGGTCCGCTCGCCTATCCAGCGCAGCAGATCGAACTTTTTCCAGGAGGCGCTCGGCACAATCGCATCTTCATTGCCAGGCAGCACCCGAGCTACTGCATATCCGAAAGACTCCCGGTCGCCTTCGCCGGGCGTCAATTCCATACCGAACACGCTCAACTCCGTCAGCCGGCGCACTTCTTTGAGAGCCATCACGGCAAGCAGACCCCGCCACTCTCCGAGCACGCGCTGATGCTGGCTATGGTCGGGGTCATAGAGTGCTCGCCAAAACAGGATCACCCGCGCCCACGGATCGGGGATGGAATGCACGCTGTCGGCGCCCGGCGGAACATCGATCGCGTCAGCTAAATGACGCAGGCGAATTGCGCCCTGACTCCCGTCCCACTTGCGTAATTCGTGTGGAAGCGCAACGGCCTCAGCGGTTCCGCCTTTTAGTTTCGGTAAATAGGGAATAAGTGGTTTGGATGGCATCGTATCGGCCGCCTTCAGGAAAGTTTGCACGCATCGTAAACGGCCCGCACCAGCTTGCCGGCGCCACGAGCCTCTTGATCAGTCACGCGTTCAGTTGTCGCACGGAAGATGGCCCGCACATTAGGCTTACGGTGCTCGTCGAGGTTTCGAAACAGTGTGCTGATGCCTTTTTCATTGAACACGCTTGTGCTGTCCCGGCTCTTACCCAGCTTCGACGCCTTTAATTGCCATGCCTTGCGCTTCAAGAGCCGGTCTCCGATCTGCTCCTCCACCATTACCTCCTCGGCGATCACATTCACGTCCACAAGTCCGGGAATAAATTTTTCTACTCCCACGCGTTCGGGCGTCGAGATGCTAAGCAGCCAGTTCAAGAACGATTGAAGATAGGTATCCACTGCCTCAAGGTCTTTGCCCGCCTGCGCCACGTCCTCTGCATCACGCAAATGATCGATCACTGCATGCTGTTCGTGCAGATTCGCCACTACCTCCGGATACACAATGTAGTGATAGGCCACGGCAAACAGAATGAACTGCTGCAGCAGCGCCATCTGCATATCATGCCGTCCGTCGGCGGTCGGCAGGTCCGCCCATTGCACCGTATTCTCGTTTTCGCGTCCGGCCAGGAAAACCACGCTCTCATTCTTCCCAGTCCCGCCCATGAACTGAATGGCGCCGAGTCCTGCGACAAGCTCCACAAAATGTGGCGGGTTCCGTTGGTCCTTCTTGCCAACTGCGGGAATCGGCATCTTTGCCGGATGTCGCTCTCCCACTGCATAAATGGCGTCGCAGATCTTCAGAAAATGCCGCTCATCGTAGTACTTCAAGGCCTCGGCTGTGGCCGTCGCAAAGGTGTGTGGATCGGCTTGTAGATGTTCACCTTCTACCTTGTCATAGGTGAAATAGGGCAGAAACAGCACCAGTCCCAGTCGCAGGTTCGGGATCTTCTCCGTCAAACCCTGCTCCAGCAAACGGCATATCGTTGGTACCCCGGCCGCTCCCGATCCCCCGAATACTGATCCGGCCAACAGCAGCGATACATCCCTGTGTGACCTCGCATTCAAGGCATTGTCACTCAGTTCTTTCCATACCTGAGTTTTCAGGTTCACTGTCCGGCCAAACATCGTTGCGCCAATCGCCGGCCGACCCCGAAACCCCTCGAAAATGGTCATATCGCGTTCGTCAGGAGAGAACAGAATTTCCATCAGATCGGCATCTTCCGGCTTTACGCGTCGCATTTGTGTGAGATCGAAGACCGTGCTCAAGCTGGCCACGTCGCCATCGGTAACCGGCGTCCATGGGTCGCTTAGCTCGATTTGATTGCCGAATAGGGGAGTTCTCGATCCGAATTTCAGCTCTCTGCAACGCTTATAGAGCTTGCCTGCCTGACTGCAAGCCGTGACATTTCCGTTGGATTGGTCCGAATCGACCAGAAAGCCCTTGAGTTCCCTTCCCCCCTCAGCAAGAAGCCCGGCAGCCGTGAGGTGCACCAGTGTGTGCATAAGCTTGGCGCCGCTTCCACCCACTCCTACATACAGATAGCTCATTCGATTCTCCCGTCAGCGTGATCTACCATTTCCTGATGAGCCGTGAAGGCCAGAGACGGTACTTGGCAAACAAAGGCGAGAACAGCACAGAGGACAGGTAATATGCGCCCACCCCTCCCAGAAAATGTAGCCAGGGATATGAGTCCGGTAGCTTGAATTCCTCAAAGGTCACGTAGCATGCGCAGCCGAGAATCAACGCCAGCAGCAGGAACCATGTGCCGTACCAGGTCGTGCTCGGAGCATTGGGCCGGATCACCCACTCCCCAAGCGCATACCAGATCAGCATGCCAATCAGTGAGCAGAGCAGCATCACGATCGGCCATATCGGCGGACTATCTGTAAAGAACGAGTCCAGATCGTACAGGAGAACAGTGACTGCTGCATAGACGGCATAAATCAACAAAATGCCGGCAAGGTCGCGAAATATCCGAGTCATCGTCGTCGTCACCTGGCGTTCAGATAAAGGTAATAAGTCTTCAGAACTACCCCGTTGTCATTTGCGCCGCTGCCGGAACTCATCACATACCCGTCCAGCGCGCTGATCAACTGCGCCAGATTCGGCGTCTTACCCGGATGGGCATCCGCGCTCACTTCCGGGTTCGGCGGAAACTTCTCCGCATTCCCCAGCAATTGGCGCACTTCCTCGGCCGAAAGGCTCCAGCGCGTCATGCGGCCGTCCATGTCAATGCCGGTCGACTGTCCGTCGGTGTCCGCCACTTGATCAATCTCCAGCAAGTACTGCCTCCGCTTCGCCAACTGCGACCGATCGATAGTCAAGGCCAAATCCACCGGCGTGCCTTCAGCCCTGCACACCTGCGCCTGCCCTGTTCCAGGGGCCACGTTGCACACATGAACTCCCTGCGCCGCCTTCTCATCCACCAATGGAGAATGCTGACAGTCCATAGTCGTGTCCGACTTGTCCGGCGTTGCGCCTGTTTTAGTTTTAGGCGGCTCACAATAAAGCGCCCGTACCCGCCACTTAGCCGCCTGAACCGTGCTCGCCTCATCCGTCTGCAAGATTGGTGAATCTACATCCGGCTGGTGTTTCACCCAACTCACCCCAACCACGCTGTCTTTCATGGATCGCGCATGCAAATCCAGCTCGGAGATCCCATCCAGATGGTCTTCCCGAAATGGAGATACCATTGCCGAGAAAGGCTTCTGTCGCTTCGTCGAGCCCCCTACAACTTCTGCCTCTCCCTCCTGGCCCGGCTTCGGGTTATCTTTTGGAGTGGCTGAGAAATGTAGCAGTTGATCGTTGTTGTCCCGGTAAACATGCGCGTCATAGACCACGGCCTGGTGAGAATAAGTTCCCGCATTTCTGGACAAGTAAACGGCAAACAACCTTCCATCCCTTTCCGCCTGGCGCAACGGAGAACCAAATTGTCCGCCCGTCAGCAATTCCTGCGCATGCCGTACATCCGCCGCATTTTCTCCCGCGATCACGATGTAAAAAGGCATGGAGGTCGCAGCATCCAATAGCTTGCCGTGTCCCACCGGCGACAAATCATGCTTGTCCACCGATCCCTTATAGGGATTCCTGACGCCGTAAATCGCAACGGCCCCCTCGTCGCCCTTCTTCAGGAACTGATCTTCCAGCGCCAGCCCCACTTTTTCCGGCTTGCCCTCGCTCTGGTAGAGGTCGGTTATGATGATCTCCAGTTCTTTCGTTCCCGCCGTCTGACCCGGCGGATTCGCATTCACTGCCGTTTCAATCGGTGTATCTGGCGCGTCATACTGGTTCGGGTCCTCCGCAAGTGTTCGCAAAGGACTCTCCCCCTTTAGGAGCACCGGACCTGCCTCCGGTCCAAATTTCCAGAACTGGACATTGCGCCTGGCTGGATCCCAGCCTCCTTGGCTCGTCCCGGACGTGAGCGCAAACTCGCAGTTCTCGAGCACATCCTTATATGTGTTCGCTACTGCTCCTCCGTTCAGGAAGTTCTTCATCGAGCCTGACCCATCTACATAAACATCGATGTGCACTTCAGGCGAGAGCTTTCCCGTGGGCGGCAGCAGCTCAATGGAGGAGTGCCGCGGATGCAGGATGATCCATGCCAACAGGCCTCCCACAGCTACCACCAGCACCAGCAAGATAGGCACTGCCGGGCTTCCTTTTCCCATGTCCTCTCCGACTTACACCGAACTCAACGCAAACTCCAACTGCAAAGCGATCAGGCCTCAGGCTCGCTCTGTCAAACACCATCTTGCAAACTTCAATCCTGCCTGCTCGTCTTTGGCCTTCCGGTCCAGATAGCACACCGCCAAATCCTCGCCAACGAGGTACGCTCCGCAGCACGTTTCACTGTTGTAATCCCGGCTCTCGAAATCGACTTGAAAGCGACTCTCGCCCCATCCGATTCCGATTCTTTGCTTCTCCGGATAAGGATCATAGCCAAACCAGACCAACAGCGGTCCTCCCAACGAAGCCGGCATCCAACTTCGTAAATTCACTTCCACGCGCCGCGACGGACCCACTCCAAAAATCTCAATTGCGTCCTCCGTGCAAAGGCACGTGCTCCCGTCTTGCTGCCTCGTCAGAGAACTACCTTGGGGCAACTCACGAAACTTCGACACGTCGCGATTCTTGAAGTCCACTCTCAGCAATCCGGACCGGCCGCCGCGACGTCCTGCCACCCACACAGTAGGCGATGGACCTTCCGCCTCATCGAGCACCAACGGCAAGGCGCATGATGTCAGCGAGAGATCTCCTGTATCCGGCTCCAGCATCGGCGAAAACCCGCGCGGAAAATCGACCACAGCCCGGCCCCACCCACGGTCATACATTCCAACCTGCCGCTCGGTACAAAAGGCGAGTCGCTCACCACACAGAGCCGGACCCGCCACCTGTATTCCCGAGAGCGTCAACAACACCTCAGCCGGTTGATCTTCCCTCATCGGTAGCGCCATCAGCGTCCTTGCGTCCGCTCCGGAGTGCACTACGATCGCCGCCACGTTTCCGCTCACGACGATGCCCACCATTGCCTGGCAGTCTGATTCGCCGTGAATAGCAGCCACTGGCTCGCCTGGTCGCGCCTCATAAATGACACGGTTCCGTCCGGTCGCAAGCATGAGCGCCTCCACCCCAGAAGGAGTCGCTGCGAAATATGTCCATCCGCGTGGATCTGCTTGTCCGTGAGGGGCCACATCGACCACTGTCCCGCGATTAAAACCCGCTGCAGGCAAAGCCAACCGGCCTATTTCACAGGCTTCAGCCCCCGGCCGCGTAGCAAACTGCAGCACCGCGCCGTCCCGCGTGTGGGCATACAGGAATCCCTCCGCTGCGCTCGGAGGTTGCCGGAAGCTCCCCTTGAGGCTGAGCAGCGATACCGGTCCGGGTCGCACTTGCCGTGCGTTATGCAGTTGAGGTTTGACTACGGTCTTGCGGCATCCCCGGCAATAACGCGCGTCCACCCGGTTGGTTACGCCACAGGAGCATGGCGCTACCGGTCGGCGCCACATGCATCTGCAACTCCTTCCATCTGTCGTACCGCTTTCCTCATTCCCACATCGGGGATAAGGACACGACGAAGGATTCATCCGTTCACTCTCAATCCAGGAAGAACTATGGGGCATTGGCCTCATCTCGATGAGCAAGTTGTACGGGTCGGGGCCTAGTGGGGGAGCAGCAGCATTAGCATCCTAACGCGGATTTACAGAAGCGCGCAATGAAATAGCGCTTAGGATAGCGATCAATTCGAACTCGCTAGCAGTGAAGGAGAGTGAGGTCACAAGAGGGGTGACATCGATTCTGGATAGCTTAGAAGATACTGGCGGAGAGAGAGGGATTCGAACCCTCGATAGAGCTTTTGACCCTATAACGGTTTAGCAAACCGCCGCCTTCGGCCACTCGGCCATCTCTCCGCGGCTTTCTTTCAGAAGTTTAGCATGGATCACTCCATGCCTTCTCTCTACTATTACTCGACTCCGCTATCTGTCATATCTGGAAGTAGACTTGGATTATCCCTTGACAAAGGAAAGCAAGTAGAAAAGGCCAGAATCTGGTGCTGAAAGGTCTAAGTAGAAATTCAACAAAGTCGTGTGGAGACCGTCAATTGGTGAGTCGGTTCGCCGAAATCGGCGCCACATCCGAGAGGCTCAGGCTCTTGAGCGTCGCCGCAGAACCTGTCCACGCGATAAAGACTTCCTTCCCCGCCGGCTTGTAAGAGCGCGCGGTCATGGCATCTCTGCGGTCGAGAAAAATCTCGATGACCGAACCGTCCATCCATAAATCGATCGTCGAAATTCCCTCCCGGTCAAGCGAAAGAGCGATCGCGCGGTCGCCGATAGTCAAACTCGGTTTCCCGGCCTCACCGTCAGAGTGGATGGTCAGCAGCGAAGATGTGCTGCCGTCAAGTGCACCGCGAAATTCCAGCCCGCAAGCGCCGCTTTGTGTCTGAAATTTCACCCGCAGGTTGCAGGCGCGATTCGCAATCGGCATCCCTGCGAGCGCTGCGTTCAGGTCTTTGACTCCGGAGTTCGGCAGTTGCCGCGTGTTCCGCAGCAGCGATGAAAACTCCGGAACAACTTCCATCCTCAGTTGATTTCCCTCGATCGTGAGAACGCGAGGCAGTGCCATGGCTCCCGCCCAGCCAGCTGCACTGTATTCCTCGGATGGGCGGGCTTCTTCAACCCATCCCCACAGGATGCGCCTGCCGTTGGCATCCACCATGCTCTTCATGGCGTAGTAAGAACCATGATCCAGCATGCCCTTGGTTTCACCGTGGAAGCGCAGTTCGCGTTTGTCGAATTCACCCACCTCCCAGTAAACCTTGCGCTCCGTCGAGTACAGCAACACATGCTTCCCGCCCAGCGGGAAAAAGTCCGGACACTCCCACATTTCTCCCGTGTCTACGGGATCGGTCTTTGTTCCTCCGTTCCACTGGCCCTGCACCAGAGGATGCAGGTAGGTCCAGTTGCGTCCGTCTGATGAGCGATAGAGCAGCACCGCGCCGCCAACTTTGGGAAATCCCGATCCCACACCTAGATACCAGGTGTCGCCATCTTTCCACGGACACGGGTCGCGGAACCCCGTCACCTTCAACCCCGCTGGCGGTCCATCCAGGACCGGGCGCTCCGCTTTTTTCCAGTTCAGCAAGCCGTCATCGGTTGCCACCGCCATGCACTGGACTTCGCGCAGCCCCCCTCCCGGAATGGTTTCCTGGTCAGGAGGGATTTTCGTCACTCCGGTGTAGAGAATCGTCGGCGCATCCATATCCGGCAGTACACTTCCGGTGAAACATCCGGCGGCGTCAGAGTATCCGGGCGTGGGCGATAGCGCGATCGGGAGATGGCTCCAATGGATGAGGTCGGGACTCTTCGCGTGCGCCCAATGCATGTCGCCCCAGACCGCCGCTCCCGGGTTGTATTGATGAAACATGTGGTATTCGCCGCGATAGAAGCGGGGCGCGCACGGATCATTCATCCAGTTAGCCGGTGGCAACAAGTGAAACTGCGGCCGCAAAGGATCGTGCATCAGCTTCTCGCGCAGCTCCGGAGATAGTCCCGAAAACTGCGCCCAGGCATTCGCAAAAGGAGCGAAAGCAGGCCCTCCGCTAGACCAGGCAACTGAAGACGCAAGCGAGCGAAGCAGAAACCTACGACGATCCATCGATCACCCCGGTAGACCACCTTAGAAGATCACCTTGAGGATTCACAACTACAATCCTGCCTTGACCTCGGCGGCCGCCGGCTGTCTTCAATGAACCCCGCATTTTCTTGCAAATTTCCGCCTGATTTCTTTTAGAGTTCGAGTAGCACCCGTTTCATCGCGGAGGAACCGAAGTCAACGCCGCTGCTGAACTGCCGAAGCCCAAATTGCGCGTGCGCCGCATGCGTCTTGTGCCGCTTATTGCTGCGACTTACTTCATGGTCTCCGGCGGACCTTACGGAATCGAGGACATCCTCGGTGGCGCGGGCTATGTCAAAGCGCTCATCATCCTGCTGATCTTCCCTTTCCTCTGGAGCTTCCCCACCGCTCTCATGCTGGGCGAGCTCACCAGCGCCATTCCCTCCGAAGGTGGATTCTACGTCTGGGTGCGCCGCGCCCTGGGACCGTTCTGGGGATATCAGGAAGCGTGGCTCTCGCTGACGGCCAGCATCTTCGACATGGCCATCTACCCCACGCTCTTCGTCCTCTACCTGAGCAAGATTCTTCCCACATGGACAGCAGGCTCGCGCGGCATCGCTTGGGAAGTAGCCATGGTCGCCGCCTGTTGCATCTGGAATCTCTGTGGAGCGCCCGCTGTCGGCGAAGGCTCGGTCACGCTCTTCATCCTGCTGCTCGCGCCTTTCGTCGTTCTCATCATCCTCGGCTTCCTGCACGGCCCGCACTGGCACAGCCACGCCACCGCCTTCACCGGAGGCAGCATCAGCACCGCCATCATCGTGGCGCTGTGGAACTACATGGGATGGGACAACGCCTCCACCGTCGCCGAAGAAGTGGAGAACCCGCGCCGCACCTATCCCCTGGCCATGATCGCCGCCGCCACGCTGGTGGCTATCTCCTACATCCTTCCCGTCGTCGCCATCGGCTACGCAGGAGTTTCAGTCGACCAGTTCACCACCGGCTCATGGACCGACACGGCACGTCTTCTCGGCGGTCCGCTCCTCGCCGCCGCGATCGTCTTCTGCGGTACCTTCAATGGCCTCGGCATGTTCAACGCGCTGGTCATGTCTTACACGCGACTGCCCATGGTGCTGGCGCAGGACGGTATGCTCCCATCCTGGATGGCGCTCAAAAACAAGCGCGGTGTTCCCTGGGTCGCGATCATCGTCTGCGGCATCTTCTGGGCCGGCGCCCTCGGCTTCCGCTTTGAAGAACTCATCTCCATCGACCTCATCCTCTACGGAAGCAGCCTCCTGCTCGAATTCGTCGCGCTCGCCGTGCTGCGCTTCAAGGAACCCGACCTGCCGCGCCCCTTCCGCGCCGGTAACCTGTTCATGGCCTGCACCCTGGGCATTCCGCCCGCCCTGCTCATCCTCTATGTCATGTATGCCGCGCGCGACGAGCGTATGGCGCATATGCCCGCTCTGCTCTTCGGACTGCTCATCGCCCTCGCCGGCCCCATCTTCTACTGGATTTCCCGCAGATGCTGGGGCCACAAGACAATCAATGAATCTGCTCTGGCCCCGAGCGGTGATTGAAATACCATGAAACGATCGCATCGATGGCACGAAAAAGGGTGCCCCATCCTGGTCCTGAGCGAAGTCGAAGGAAGTCAGGGTGGGAAAGCACGAACCCAACCCACACCGTCCTCCTCGGCAAGCCGAACAGGCAAAGCAGCAATTGACCACCCCAAACGCCCTTCAATAGACTTTCAAGAGAGTTCCCAGCCAAATGTCGTTTTGCTCTAATCTGCGCCTTGCCATCATCGCCTCGTTATTCGCCACCTGCCTGCTCCCGGCAACAGCCCAGCAATCGGCGAAGGTACCATCGAAGCAGCAACCACCGCCTCCCCAGCTGCGCCCGGAAAAGCCACCGGCGCTCGCCGATCCCGCAGGCCCGACCGTGAGCCTTCAGACCAGTGAAGCGCTCTTCGACGTAGCCGTCGCGCTCAACGCTTGCGGATATGACAACGGCCTCGCCGAGTCCGACCCCATCCGCGCCCGCGTCCGCGACCAGGTCAACCAGGCCATGCAGCAGTCCGAGCCTGCGCGTGAAGCCCGCGACAAACTCTGCGTCTATATCAACCAGCACCGCCTCGGCGACGCCAGCCGCGACCTCGCCCAATACGTCTCGCTCGCGCTCTATCTCACGCCGCCTCCCGAGCTGGCCCTCAGCGTCGATCAGGACGACATGCCGCCCGACTCCACCCAGGTCATCGACATGCTGCCCCTTCTGCACGCTTTCGCAGAAAAAACCCAGCTGCATCTCCTCTGGCTCGCGAACCACACCGAGTACGAGGATCAAGTCGAAAAACTCCACGATCCACTCACCCGCATGATCGTCAGCACCAATATCTACCTCAAGATGCCCGCCAGCACCTACAGCGGCATCCGCTACATCGTCGTGCTTGAGCCAATGCTCTCGCCGGCGGAGACCAACGCCCGCGTCTACGGCCCCGATTATGTCGTCGTCGCCTCGCCGGTCAACGGCACCATCCATATGCAGGAAGCGCGCCATACGTACCTGCATTATGAGATCGAGCCGCTCCTTTATTCGCGCGCCTCGGCTATGGACCGGCTGCTACCCATCCTCAAAGCAGTCCGCGAAGCCCCGCTCGAGTTCCAGTACCGCAGCGACATCGTCTCACTCGTCATCGAGTGCCTCATCCGCGCCATAGAAGCGCGCACCATGGACACCGGCATCACCGAATACAAAATCCCCGACGACGTCCGCCGCAATGATCTTGAACGCGAAACGCAGAAGCACAACGCATCGTTGCAGAGCATCGCCGCCGTACGCGAAAATGCCGTGAACCAGAGCATGGTCGCAGGGTTCGTGCTCACCCGGTATTTTTACGACCAGCTCATCGCCTTCGAGCACACGCCCGAAAGCCTGAAGGAAGCCATCGGCCCCATGGTCTATGGCATGGACATCGACCAGCAAACCCATCGCGCCCGCGATATACACTTCGCCGAAGAAGGCTCGTCCGACGTCATTCGCACCACCACGCGCACGCCTCACGGCCTCGACCTCGCCGAGATCAAGCTGCACCAGGGCGACGCCGCAGGCGCTGAAAAGCTGGCCAAACAGGCGCTCGACCAGCACACCCCCGACCCTGGCCGCGCCGACTACATCCTCGCCCTCACCAGCGTCATGCAGGGCCATATGGACGACGCCGAAAAGAGCTTCAACGAAACCATCCGCCTCTCGAAAGACCCGCGCCTTTTAGCCTGGTCGCACATCTACCTTGGTCGTATCCACGACATCCGCGAAGAACGTGATGAAGCCGTCGTCGAATACAAAACCGCATTGACCGTCCGCGACGGCCAGCCCGACACAAAGGCCGCAGCTGAAAAAGGAATCAAGCAGCCCTTCGCGCCGCCCCAGAGCGCACAGCATAACGACGACAATAGCGCTGACGACAGCACGTCATCCGCGAAACCCGATGCGCAAGCACCCGCAGCACAACCACACCGATAATCAGGACGGCCAAGCAAAATACAAATCCATCCCCGGATCATGGGCGTGCACAGGCAATCCATGCCTTCAACCGTAGCTCAAAGCGATGAACCTCTCGAACAAGCCACTTCTTTGCGATAAAGAGAATATAAGCCGCCATAATGGCCGCTGAGCCAATCGATTGTCCTGATTTCCGTAATCTCTATCGAGCGTTCCCAGGCCAGCGTCAAAACGAATCATCACATCGAACCCGCCGTCCCATCTTTGAACAGCGTCTAATAAATCGACTACAGTAAAAGAAGGCTGCATCGCGAATGGGGCAAACGTCTTTTCAATCGCTCGAACGCGCACTCGAACACAAGTTCGAGCAGGAACACCTGCTTGTCCAGGCGCTCACGCATAGCTCCCTCGCGCACGAATTCCAGCTCACCGAAGCCGCAAAAACCGACCAGCCCCCCGAAGACAACGAGCAAATGGAGTTCCTTGGCGACGCCGTCATCGGACTGCTCGTCGCCGAGTCCCTGCTCAGACGCTTCCCCGAGCTAAGCGAAGGCGAGCTGACACGCCTGCGTTCCGCCCTCGTCAGCCGCAAGCATCTCGGCCAGGTCGCAGCGCGCCTGAAACTGGGCAAATATCTGCGCCTCAGCAAGGGCGAGGAACGCAGCGGAGGCCGCAAGAAAGGCGCCCTGCTCGCCAACTGCATGGAGGCTGTCGTCGCCGCGCTCTACCTTGACGCCGGACTCGAAGCCTCACGCGCCGTCGTCGAGCGCGAAATCATTGCGCCATCCGTCACCGAGCTGCAAAAAGAACTGCTCGAAGGCCGCAGCATCGGCGACCACAAATCCGCTCTGCAGGAGTATCTCCAGGCGCAAAAGGGGAGCCAGCCCGTCTACGTTGTAAAAGCGGAAAGCGGTCCCGACCACTGTAAGCGCTTTACCGTCGAAGTCCGCCTCGCCGACAACGGCATCCCCGGCAAAGCCCTCGCCCGCGGAACCGGCACCACCAAGAAAAAGGCCGAACAGGAAGCAGCACGTCGCGCACTGGAAAAACTCGCGTCGGCCACTCCGGAAGCCACACTTACCGCTACGGAAACGGAGCCTGCCGGTGAATGATCCTCAGTTCACCCTCGCTACCAGCGTTGCTGCCCCACCCGTGTCACCGGCGACGGAAACTCCGACATCCACGCCAGTAAAGACCACTGCGCAACCCACGCACCACGTCGTCTACCCAACAGTGCTCGACACCGGCCGCTCGCTGCTTTCGATCATCGTCGTGGCGCTCTTCGTGCTCACTTTTATCGTGCAGCCCTTCCGAATTCCGTCTGAGTCGATGGAGCACACCCTGCTGGTCGGTGATTTCCTGCTCGTCAACAAAATGATCTACGGACCGCCCGGCATCTGGCACTGGCTACTTCCCTACCGCCAGATACAGCGCGGCGACATCGTCGTTTTCCACTTCCCGCTCGACCCTACGGACCACGTCGTCAAGCGCGTCATCGCCGTTCCCGGGGACCGCGTCCACCTGCATAACGGACAGGTCTTCATCAACGGCCAGCCCGTCACCGAACCCTACGCCGTCTACGAAGCGTCCTACTCAGACAATTTCCGCGACCAGTTCCCGACCAACCTCTACACTGACCCGGGCGTCGATACCAACTGGTGGATGGAGATGCGCCACGACGTGCAAAACGGTGACCTCACCGTCCCGCCCGGCCATTACTTCGTCCTGGGCGACAACCGCAACCACAGCCGCGATAGCCGCTACTGGGGATTCGTACCCCGCCCCAACATCGTCGGACGCCCATTTCTTATCTATTTCTCCATCCGCCAACCCTCTACCACAGACGTCCCCGATCTTCCGGGTGATAGACTCGGACACGATAAGGACCCGGTCAACAGCATCGTCGATTTCGCCCGCTGGGACCGCATGTTCCGCATCGTGTGGTAGCGATGAGGCTGAGCACGAAAAGGTGAGGATGAAGCACGAAAATGGGTGCCCCATCCTGGTCCTGAGTGAAGTCGAAGGAAGTTAGGGTGGGAAACCACGAACCTTAATCAGGGGTGGTAGAAGCACCGGGCTTCAGTCCGGTAAAGAGTCAATCGGCCCAGAGGGGCTTTAGCCCCGGGTTTTCAGGTATGTGAGAGCATCAGCCCTCGCAACAAATAGAATAGATTGAGGGCGGCTTTAGCCCCTGAGGTAAGGCAACACAACAAATATGGAACAGATTCTGGAAAAAACGCAGTCAGAAAAGAAACACACCCACCACGAAGAAACTCCCCTTGAGTTCATCGCCTCCATCTGTAGCGTGCTCGTGCTGGGCCTCTTCGCGCTTACCTTCATCTTCCAGAATTTCGAAATCCCGTCCGCATCGATGGAAAAGACGCTACTCATCGGCGACCACGTTCTCGTCGACCGCATGACCCTCGCGCCTCCGACCAATTGGGCCTTCTTTGAGCACTATCGCAACGTCAAGCGCGGCGACATCATCGTTTTCTTCAAGCCCGTGGCCGAGCCCAACGGCGACCACATCTTTCTGGTCAAGCGCGTCGTCGGCATCCCCGGCGACCGCATCCATCTGCGCAACGGCATCGTCTATCTCAATGGTGTTGCCCAGGACGAACCGCAGGCCGCAAAGCCCGGCGAAGACGGCTATTTCCCGTACCGTGACGATTTCCCGTCCGTTCCCCCCTCCCAGGCCGCCGACGTGACCGCCGAATGGGGCGTGGATCTACCGAACCACATTCAGGGAGACGACTTAGTCGTTCCCCCCGGCCACTACTTCGCCATGGGCGATAACCGCCCCGTCAGCCTCGACAGCCGCTACTGGGGCTTCGTCCCCCGCGAAAACATCGTAGGCCGCCCGCTCTTTGTCTACTGGTCCTTCGTCACCCCCGAAAACCAGATCGACAAAACCTCCATCGGTGACCGCATAGGCTTCATCTTCCACATCGTCATCCACTTCTTCGATGAAACCCGCTGGAGCCGCACCTTCCACCTGGTAAAGTAGACGCGTTCGCATCGATCAGCACGAAACCGGGTGCCCCATCCTATGCGCAGCATAGGGTGGGAAAGCACGAACCCAACCCAGCCGCCATTCTGAGCGCGGAGAGCCCAGGCCAATCCGCCAGATGATATGTTCAATCTGCAGTGGAAGCAATGAGCGACAACCCGCGCAAATCCCAGACAAAATACTGGGTCCTTTTCACCGCCCTGCTCCTTCTGGCCGCAGCCCTGATCCTGCCGCCGCTCATCAACCTTAACCGCTACCAGCGCCGCATCGCCGACGCCATCGGCAACAGCCTCGGCCGCCGCGTCCACCTCTCATCCGTCACCCTGCGCCTGCTCCCTCGCCCCGGCCTTGAATTAAGCGACTTCATCGTCGAAGAAGACCCGGCCTTCGGCGCCGAGCCAACCCTGCGCGCCCCCAGCGTCGATGCCTCGATCCGCCTCAGTTCCCTATGGCGCGGACGCCTCGAAATCGGGCGCATCAGCTTCGACCAACCGAGCCTCAACCTGGTGCGCAACAGTGAAGGCCGCTGGAACATCGGCACCATTCTGCTGCAGGCTTCGCATATCCCCAACGCACCGACAGCCCAGCGCCGCTCCAGCAGTTCCCCACGCTTTCCCTACATCGAAGCCGACAACGCCCGCGTCAATTTCAAAATCGGCAACGAGAAGAAACCATTCTCCTTCCTCAACGCCGACTTCGCCATGTGGCTTGCCAATCCCGATCAATGGCGTCTTCGCCTCGAAGCCCAGCCCGTCCGCACCGATCTTGATCTTGGCCTCTCCGACACCGGCCTCCTGCGGGTCGAAGGCTCCCTGCATCGCGCCACCGCCATCGGTAGTATGCCCGCCATCGGTAGTATGCCCATAGACCTCGAAGCCGAATGGTCCAACGCTCCTCTCGGCCAGATCGCGCGCCTGCTCTTGGGGCAGGACACCGGCTGGCGCGGCAGTCTCGATATAACCAGCATCATCAAGGGCGACGTCTTCAATCCCCAATTCAAGACCCGCATCCGCGTTGCCGGAATGCACCGCCAGGAATTTACGCCGCTCGACCCCTTCAACATCGACGCCACCTGCCAGGGCAACTACCGCCACGATTCCCGCTCCCTTGAAAACCTTACCTGCCTCTGGCCCATCGATGACGGCCATCTTCTGCTCACCGGAGCTGTCCCCGACATCGAGCACCCAAAGCCAGCCTTCAACCTCCAGATTCAAAACGTCCCTGCCATCCTCGGACTGTCCGCCCTGCGCCTGGTTCGCAACGGTTTCGCCCCGTCGACACAGATAGGAGGCACACTACAAGGAAGCCTGGCTTATACGCAGTCACCTGCGGAAAATCTGAGCGGTGATGTCACGGTGAACGGGCTTGCCATACGCACGCCGGGCATGCCCGCGCCCATCGCCATCCCTACCCTCCACTTCACCAGTCTTACAACCGCGCCAACCCGGCGTCGCTTTGCCACCACAAGATCAGCTGCTCCAGCTGCCCCCGCTTCACTGCATCTCGTCGGCGCCAGCATCCCGCTTGGAGAAGACGTGCCACTTGTCGTCTCCGGCGACTTCAACCGCCAAGGCTTTTCGCTGCATTTCAACGGCAATGCTTCTCTCGAGCGATTGCGCCCCATCACCTCCAGCATCGGTCTGCTGCACAACGCGGTCGCAGCGCTCGCTCCGCAGGGAAGCGCGATTCTCGACCTCACCGTTCGCGGCCCATGGCTGCAGCCCAGCAGCACGCTGGGCAATCCTGCTCCAACGGCAACCACTGAAGGCGCTCTCCGCCTCAAGAACGCAAAGTATCAGGCAAGCTTTCTCCCCGAGCCGGTTGAGATCGTCTCCGCGCAGGCCGCGCTTACACACGCGCAAGTTATCTGGAACCCGGTTTCCGTCATCTTCCACAAAGTCCCGGCAACTTTGTCCGTGACCGCGCCTATTCCCTGCGCTACAGCCGTATGTGTTCGCGAATTCTCCCTGAGCACACCGCAACTCGACGCCGCAGCCCTGCAATCCGCCGTCATGGGAGCGGGCGAGCACGGCGAATTTCTGCAGCAGATCCTTGCCCGCCTCGACCGCAACAAAGTCCAATGGCCCGCGCTCAACGGCACCGTCCGCACCGCCACCTTCTCGCTCGGCCCTCTCATCCTGCATGACGCCACCAGCTCTGTGCACATCGAAGGACGCCAGATCCGGTTCACATCCATCGAAGCGCACGCGCTCAATGGCGTCCTCCAGGCAACCGGTACGATGAGCGCCGACAACAATTCCCCGCACTACGCCTTCGACGTCCAACTGCTCCATGCAAGCGCAGCAGGACTCACGACTCTATGGCATGAGCCGCCACTCTCAGGCACAGTCAGCGTAAACACCCATGTGGAATTAGCGGGATTCTCGACAGACGATCTTGCCCAATCCGCGCAGGGAACCTTTCACTGGGATTGGACGCAGGGAACAACCACGCTCGTTCCCGCGGCCCTCACACACTTCGACCACTGGAGCGCCGATGGAGCCATCAAAAACAGACAGCTCGTCCTCGACCAGTCGCAAGTGACGAGGGGACCTCTGAAACAAACAGTCTCAGGCACTATCTCGTTTGACAGAAAATCAGACCTGACCGTCACCGATCAAGAGGAATCCGCGCATGTCGCCAAAGCAGCACAGCACACGCAATGACACTTGGCGTGAGCCAGAGAACCTGTGAACCACAAGGCTCAAATCCATCAAGCTGTCATCCTGAACGGAGTGAAGGATCTGCTTTTTCGCGACACAAGTACGAAAAGTGGTTCCCATCCTTTCGCGCAATTTGCAAAGGGTGGGAACCACTTTTCGTACCTAAGCAATTTATTCGAAGCGAATAATTTGCATGCGAGGAGAGCCTACTTCTGAGCCTCAGCCAGCTTCTTCTCTTTATTTTCCGCAAAATTCCTCGCAGCCATCAAAACCCGATCGCGTGCATACGCCGCATCGTGCCATCCGCGAACCTCAACCCGCTTCCCCTCAAGATCTTTATAGATCGAGAAGAAGTGCGTAATCTCCTTGAGCATGTGCGGATAGATTTCCGAATAATTCCAGACATCGGTATAACGGGGATTATTCTTCCCCACCGCCAGCACCTTCTCGTCGAGAACGCCCTGATCCAGCATCTCCATCAGCCCGATCGGACGCACCTGCATGACGCATCCCGGGAAACTCGGCGCATCCACCAGCACCAGCACGTCCAACGGGTCGCCGTCATCGCTTAGCGTCGAGGGAATAAACCCATAATCTCCCGGATAATGCACCGGCGAGTACAAATTGCGGTCCAGTCGGAAGACATGCAGCTCTTTGTCGTACTCATACTTATTAATGCCCTCAAGCGGGATCTCAATAACAGCGTTGATCACCTCGGGCAGCTTCTCGCCAATCGGTAGTTCCAGATAATTAACCATACGAATTCCAGTGTACGTAATCTGATGTGAATTGGCCCATTCCCTTCAGGCGAAACGGATATAAGAATTGCGCCGAAGACGCATATCGTGGGACGCGCAGTCCTTTATAATCGACGATGATGAAGGCTCATGTCTACGTGACACTCAAGAGAACGGTACTTGACCCCCAGGGGCAGACCATTCAGAACGCACTCAAAAAGATGCAGTACAAGGCTGTAAACGACGTACGCCAAGGGAAATATTTTGTCCTCGACCTCGACAGCTCCCTCGACGCCGCAGCCGCCAAAGAGGAAGTCGAACGCATCGCCAAAGATGTGCTGACCAACCCCGTCATCGAAGAATTCACGTACAAGCTCGAAGAAGACCAGTAAATCATTTGTCATCCTGAGCGAAGCGATGGATCTGTTTTTTTAGTCCGCAGCAGCACGAAAAAGGGTGCCCCATCCTGACAAAGTCAGGGTGGAAGAGCACAAATCCAACCCACCTAAGCGCTCGAGAGTCTCCTAACCCTTACCGTACAATCTGAAATATGTGTGGCATTGTCGGCTACGTCGGCAACAAAGAAGTGGTCCCCGTCATCATCGAAGGTCTGCGTCGCCTCGAATACCGTGGCTATGACTCAGCCGGCATCGCCGTCGGCGGAACTGGCAATGGCCTGGAGCTGCGACGTGCCCCGGGCAAACTGCGTAACCTTGAGGAAGTCCTGCGCGACCGCCCTATCCATGGGACATATGGCATAGGCCACACCCGATGGGCCACCCACGGCCGCCCCACGGAAGAAAACGCCCACCCTCACCGTGACTGCACCGGCCGCATCGTCGTCGTCCACAACGGCATCGTAGAGAACTACCTCGCCCTCAAGCATGAGCTCACCGCCGAAGGCCACAAATTCGTAACTGAAACAGATACAGAAATCATCGCGCACCTCATCGAACAGGAAATATCTTCTGCCGCCACCTCCGGCAAGACGATGCCGCTCGAAGAAGCCGTGCGCCGTTCCGTTGCCCGTCTCACCGGAGCCTTCGCCATAGTCGTCATCTCCGCCGCCGAGCCGGATAAGATCGTGGCCGCGCGCTTCGGCCCGCCCGCCGTGATCGGTTTAGGCGAAAACGAATACTTCGTAGCGTCCGACGTCCCCGGAATCCTCCACCACACCCGCAACCTCTACTTCCTCGCCGACGGCGACATGGCCATCCTCACTCCCTCCGGCGTCCGCCTCACCGACTTCGCCGGCAACATCATCGAGCGCCCCGTGCAGCGCATCCAGTGGGACCCGATCCAGGCGGAAAAAGGCGGCTACAAACACTTCATGCTCAAGGAAATCTTCGAGCAGCCGCGCGCCATCCGCGACACCACCCTCGGCCGCATCTCGCTCGACACCGGAAAAGTCTTCCTCAGCGAAATGAAGATCAGCGATGAAGACTTCCGCAGCGCCTCCAAGATCAACATCGCCGCCTGCGGCACCAGCTGGCACGCCGCTACAGCAGGCAAGTTCATGATCGAGCGCCTCGCGCGCGTGCCCGTCGAAGTCGACTACGCCAGCGAATATCGCTACCGCGACCCCATCCCCGATCCCG